>OIZS01000087.1_pt1 | contig 50310 bp, 67 predicted proteins | sample 1588641 | NCBI WGS metagenome assembly OIZS01 (sample SAMN03283240) | human gut metagenome | biome: human-associated habitat; material: feces | host: Homo sapiens | place: Peru | collected 2012
TTACCTAATATTACAGGTAAATTTGGAATTATTTGGTCAGCAGCTTTAAGTATTTTAGTTCAAGAAGGTGCTTTATATGCGGATACATTTAGGCCAGGGCAATTACCAGGCGGTACCATTAACTATGGCATTCCTTATCTAGGATTTGATGCTAATAAGAGCTCATCCGTGTACGGTAATGCCTCAACCGTACAACCATCATCTCTAATATTTAATTACATAATTAAGTACTAGTGAACTTGGTTGTACTGTAGTGCTATTTCCGTAAATTGATGTTGATTTGGAGGCTGAAAAACCTATGTCATTATTTGCGTTAGCAACTACGCTCGCACTGATACGACTATTTGTTGATGAGGTAAAATAAAATGAGCCTGTACAACCATTACTTCCTGTTACTAAATACAAATTGCCTGTAATATTAGGTCCTAATATTACAGGTATATTCACAACTCATAACCATTACCCATATTTGACTGGACCCTTTTCTTCTGCCGGAATTAATGGTGTTGGCTTAGCGTATGCAGAAACAATTCCCGTCTTAAAGATAAAGATGGATGCAAGCAAATGCTCTGCAATTTACAGTAAGGGTGAAACTGTACAACCATCTTCATTAATATTTAATTATGTAATTAAATATTAAAGAGTTAGGCTGTACTGTTGTACTGTCGCCATATATTGATGATGAACGTGAGGCGTTAATTTGACCATCACCCCAAACAGTAACAGAAGAACCACTTATTAGCTTCCACACATCTCTTACATAAATTGAATCAACACACCCCGAAGAAGATGGTCTGATAGTGTTCACAGTAATAATAAAACTACTACCTGTTATATTAGGACCTAATATTACAGGCAATTTGTATTTAGTAACAGGAAGTAATGGTTGTACAGGCTCATTTTATTTTACCTCATCAACAAATAGTCGTATCAGTGCGAGCGTAGTTGCTAACGCAAATAATGACATAGGTTTTTCAGCCTCCAAATCAACATCAATTTACGGAAATAGCACTACAGTACAACCAAGTTCACTAGTACTTAATTATGTAATTAAATATTAGAGATGATGGTTGTACGGTTGAGGCATTACCGTACACGGATGAGCTCTTATTAGCATCAAATCCTAGATAAGGAATGCCATAGTTAATGGTACCGCCTGGTAATTGCCCTGGCCTAAATGTATCCGCATATAAAGCACCTTCTTGAACTAAAATACTTAAAGCTGCTGACCAAATAATTCCAAATTTACCTGTAATATTAGGTAATAAAACAAAGCTACCAAAGCTCATTTTTAAAGTGATTTTTGATAGCTTTTATTAAAGTGCTAAGCACAAGTTAATGAGTATTGCTAATTGACGCTCCTACAGCACATATAACTTGTTGTGCCGAAAGATCGTGAGCACATACAGCACAATATGCATTGAAAATGTAATTCCACCATTTTTGCATTATTGACTTACGCTGTTCCAGGTAGTCACCTCTAAGGTAAGCTCTTTCAGTTGCAGATCCTGAAAGGTGAGCTAAACAATCTTCAGCAACCTCATGAGGAACATTGTTATCACGTAGCCAAGTGCGACCTGTAGCACGTAGACCATGGTGACACAGTTTGCCGTTAAGAGGTGTGCCATTAAGCCATTTAGAGAGATGTTGCTTGTTGATAGGATAATTACTACGACCGAAGCACCAAACATACGCTGAACGTCGTTTTCTAAGCGTTTTAGCGAAGTTTAATAGCTTAATCATTTCAGGGCAGATTGGTACTCTATGAACTCTGCGTTTTTTCATAATATCTGATGGAAGAATAAGGACATCATCTTTAATCCAAGACCATTTTACAGATGAGCACTCTACAGGACGTAACATTGAGTAAACTGCAAATAAGACATAGCAATGAAACCACATTGGCATTCCAATAAGCAAAACAAACAATTCATTTAATCGATTAGCAGGTATAAAAGCGCGGTTAACAGGTTGATGCTGACTAAAAGCTCTACTTAGCTTTCTGCAAGGATTATGCTCTAGCAATCCGGCACATACAGATAGCTCTAAGATCTCATTTAATCTCATCAAGGCTCTTTTAAGAGTTGGCAACTTACCTTCATCTTGAAGATTAAGCAGCAGATTAAATACTACAGGTGCAGTTATCTCTTCAAGCTGTAGCTTACCAAGCTTAGACATCAGATGTAGCTCAATACGCTGACACTCTTCTGTGTATGATGAGATATGTCCTTTTTTATTAGATTGCCACAGTTTGTAAGCATCACGCAGTGTTAACCCTGCAGATGGTTTTAATTTTAGTTCTTCACGTTTTAGGTGTGCTGCTTGCTTTGCTTGTAACACTTTAAGCTCAGGCCATGTACCTAAAGTAATATCTCGTACTCGACCACAGTACGAGTAACGCAATACCCACGACTTGTGCCCAGAGCTTTGAACTCTTAAATACAAACTTTCACCGAGCGCGACTGTATAGCGCTTATCTTTACCTTTTAATTTTTCAATTTTTTTATCTGTGATCATATAGGAGATCCTTAATATGTCAAATACAACGAATGCATATCAGTTCGACAGCAACGGCTATTTTATCGGTGAGACCATGGTTATGACTGATCCTCTAGCAGGTGGCTGGTTAGTGCCTGAAGATTGCACTTTAACCAAACCTACAGCTAAAAAAGGCTATTGGAGCGTATATAACAAAGACACAAAAGAATGGGGCTACGAGTTAATCCCTACTACAGCAGCTGAGCTTGAGAATTTAACTGTGCTCCATGAAGATCAATCAAAACACAAGTATGAGCTGAAGAACCTGGTAGATACTTTAGTAACTGACGATAGTGGATACGAAACTAAGCGAGACGACGATAACAACATTACTGTAGTTAAGACAGCGCCAGTACCTGAGCCTACATTAGATGAGCTAAAAGAAAAGAAACTTGATGAGCTGACAGCAGCAGGACATCAGTTTGACAATCAGCTTGTAAATGAAGATATGATCATTACTTCATCATTAGGCTTTAAAGCTAATGCTGATTTACGCTCACAGAATAACATCAATGGCTTGATTGCAGCGGGTCAGGAACCTGTAGCTTATGTGGATTCACAAAATGTAGCTCACAGTTTAACTTTGTCTCAACTAAATATTTTATTGCAAGAAATCATTTTATGCGGTCAGTACTTATATCAGCAGAAGTGGTCCTACCGCGCACAAATCAATGCATGTACTACTAAAGAAGAGTTAGCAGCAATCACCTTTGAATTTAAGATGAAGGACTTTGCTAATGAGTAGATACTTTCATAATCTTGCTGTATCTATTGACCAGCTAGCGAACACACTGTTAGCTGGCTATCCAGACGAAACACTGTCAGCTCGTTCATGGAGATGCCGAGATAAAAAGAGATGGTTTATACTGATGAAAGTAATTAACTTCTTAGCTCACAATCAACATCACTGTGAACAGGCTTTTGCTAAAGAGATTGATTTACCTGAATACGTCTATGGAAAGTCGTGGGATAAAAAGTACTGAGAGGTGCATTATGTACACAAGATTACACGCTGTTAATGGCATTGTTGGCAAGGGCGTTAAGTTCGAGAGAATTAGACGTGTCACTGGTTATCTTGTAGGAACCTTAGACCGTTTTAACAACGCAAAACGAGCTGAGGTTCGTGACAGAGTTAAGCATATGCATGCATAGCATTTATCATTTTACTGATGTCAGTAAAATGGTTTACTACAAAAAATAAGCCCCTCTTTGCAAGGGGCTATTTACTGTTATAGTATTAAAATCTGTTTCCGTTCCAGCCTTCACTAAGAATACTCATCAAATCCTCCAACTGCCATCTAAATATCTCATACCAATCCTTTTATTATAACAGCAAATCCGCGCCACCTCTTAAGCACAACTCTACATAATTGCACCAGCGCTGCATCACTTCTCTGCGTTCTTCAAGTCTGTCAGATCGCACATAAGCCTGTACGGTCGAAGAGCCTACCGAGTGAGCAAGACACAGCTCAGCGACCTCGAATGGTACTGCATTATCGAACATCCACGATCTGCCTATGGCTCTAATGCCGTGAGGTACCAGCACATCGGCAAAGCCGTTGCGCCTTAAGAACTGCGAGGCTGAATTTGTGCTGACAGGACGATCACCGTTGCGCTGAGGAGAGGGGAATACGTAACCGGAAGTGCGAGGAAGGTCATCAAGTAGCGCTATGAGCTGTCGTGACATCGGTACAACATGCTCGCGTTTCATCTTCATAACTTCTGCAGGAACTGTGATTGTCTTATCTTTGAAGTCTATCCAATCCCAGCGCATGGCTGTGTACTCACCAGGACGCAAAAGCGTATAAAAGCCACAGAGCAGAACAGACCAGGTGGTGTGCGACTTTATGCCTTCGGCTTTCAGCTTACAGAGTACCTCAGGGAGCTCTGAATAGCCGACACTCGGACGGTTCTTTCTTTTGTTTGATGGCGAAGGGAAAACAGCGGCAAGGTTCTGCCAACGAAGCTGATCAATAAGCCCAGAGTTATATGCGAATGTCTCAAGACTGCGAAGCTCACCACAGATACGCTTAAGGGTTTCGAGTTTCGCTCTCTGACCAAGGTCAGACTTCAGCTCCTCAATAAGAGCTGTAGGTGTTATTTCTTTAAATGCTACTGAGCTAAATCTTGGCAGCAGATATTTATTAAAGCGCCTGTCTATATCTACCCAGTTCTTAATCTGTGTCTTCTTTAGCGCAAGCCATTCCCGATATACGGAAAGAAAATCTATCGCCTTTGTAACTTTTAACGCTCTCAGCTCTACAGAAAGCCTCTGCGCCTCAAGACGGGCATCTTTAAGAGTCATATCTGGAAATATACCCAAAACTTTCGATACGTGCTGGCCCTTTATCGAGCGGTTTAGCACCCAGCGTTTGGCCCCGCCAGGCTCAACTCTTAAAAACAGTCCTGAGCCATCGTTTAGCAGATAATTTTTATTTTTAGGCTGCGCAGCTCTAACTTCAATAATAGTAAGCATAATCAGTCCCAGAAAAGTTTGTATGCAATTTTTGATCACTGACAAATTAGGTGTCAGTTTTTGAGTTGCATACAAATTGCATACAAGGCTTTATAGCAAGATAATTTATTTTAGTTTATTACAGTTTAGTACACGTTTATTGTGATTGCAACGCGACTTGTGATGATGTTATGAGGGGTTGAATAACCGTGAAAATGGGGCGACTGCGGAAAGAAGGAGATTTTAAAACAGAATTAACGCCTTGAATTGTATAGAATTGATTGCGATTGTATGCAATTTTGTATGCAAGTTGTCTAAAAATGACAACTCCGAAAGGGGGATTTGAACTCCGCCAAACACAACCCGAACTTGATGATTATATGATGTTCCCCTAGTACCCTCCTGCGAGGGAAGGGACCTTTGAATTATTCAGAGGCTTGTTTTATAATCAACTTAGTGGTGAAGTCATTTACATCGCTGTGTCTTGGTATCCATAAAAACTTGCCAGATTTTGATACCCAGCGATGTAAATGACTGCCGCTATGACTCTTAACCCAATAAAGAAAAATATAAATATGTTCGAGCTTGAATTAAGGCTAGATTCATTATATGAAGCCTTAAATAATAATTCTGCGATACATTTGTCATTCGTAAATCCTTTTGACACCGCAATGCTTGCCGCATTTATAAAGAAAAACCGGCTTCCAAAAGAGCTAATTTCCTCTGATGATAATGTAGCATCCTATTTAGATACGATAGACTTTTACAGACTCGTTTGGAATGAGCCTAGATCAAATAAACAGTGGGCCGTTGGTAGAACATATTGCCCACTGATTGAATTATCTTCACCAGCACAGACCGATATTGCGACTACAACCATCAGTAATATTCTTGAAAGACGATGTGGCGAGGATGCTTATTCTGTTACGGATGTTATTGGCGAGCTTATCGATAATGTCTGGTCGCACGGTAAAGCTTTAGGATACGTCGTTGCTCAAGTTACGGGAAACGAAATAAGATTCGCCGTTGCTGATATAGGAAACGGGTTCAAAAAGGTTCTTAATGACGCGGGCATAAAAGAGATCTACAGTGATTTAGATGCTATCAACTGGAGCATCCAGAAAGGGCATACCTCAAAAGGATGTGAAGACGAATGGGCTCAGTTTCTCCCATCTGACAGCTGTTATAATCCTTTCTCCAGAGGAGTACCTTTAAAAGATGATGAAAACCACCACGAAGGACTGGGGCTCTATAAGCTTGTAGATTTAGTTCAAAAAACAAAAGGAAATCTGTCGATTTTATCTGGGAACGGCTTAAAATCAATAAATGCGGAAGGTGTCTCCGATACCAAATTAAAAAATCGTTGGCAGGGTGTCGTTATATACTGTAAACTAAGTATTCAAAACATTAAAGATCAGCTCCATGAATCGTCAGGTTCTGATATCGATGCAATTCTAAAGGAAATATTGGGGTAAAACATTATGGCTCGTGTTATAAAAACCGTTGTGTTGCCTGATGGTGCTTTGGCCTCCAGAAGAAACGCTATCCCATACAGGCAGGAAATATTACAGGTTCTAAGTGAGAATTCAGACGGACTGGTTAATATTGATCTTAAGGGCGTTAAAACAATTTCGGGTTCTTTTGCCGATGAGTGTATTGGTGTATTAGTAATGCAACTCGGGTTTGAGAACCTAATAAAACGAATAAAACTCATCAATGGTTCTCAAAATGTAGTAAGAAGTATTGCTGATGCTATAAACATAAGAAAACTTGAGCTGGCTACTCAGGGCTAGCCCGCGAATACACAAGAATAGTTTTAGAGGGCGTTCATACAGAACGCCTTTTTCGTTTAAGGACTTTTAAGAATACTCATAAAGACATTTTCTGTTCTGGAAGGTAAAGATGCTGAAAATTTTTTGAAAAGAGCCGAAAAGGCTCTAAAACTATAAAGCCCCAGAACGACATCCGGGGCGAGCATAACAAACAGTAAAATACTTAAATAAGTTATTCACTCTCCTTTTCAAGAAGCAGCAGGTAGCCGGCGCCAAAGGTCCATAGACCAAAAGTGCAACACAAACAGAAAATTGATAGAATAAGCATGAAAAGGTTTGAAGTGCTATGTGGTAGGATTTGACGACAATACCAGCCGTCAACATTTGCTCTTGATAGCGCCTTATCAAGCGCGCCTCTTGGATTGGTAAGTAGCGCACCAATTAACCCACCCATAAGTGCTATTCTTTCAACTTTATTAACTCTCATACAAAACCTCCGGAGAAAATAAAAATCGGCTAAAAGTATAACCCAGGAAGTATGGGTGGGATTTGCCGTAGGTCACGGTTTAGAGAATCTGACTAAAATGCTACGACTAGGATAAGTAACCTTGTGGGTCGAAGGGTAGAACCTTCGGCTCTTTCAGGTTTGCAAGCTCCACGCAATCGTGGCCATGAGCGGTGAAGAACTGCTGCAAGCGGGTTATGGAAGCCAGCAGGCTATTAATTCTCTCCGAATCTGTGGCCGTGTCGGATATACCAATCAGCAACTCGCGTGTGTCCATCAGGTCGTACAGGAGTTTCTCGTCGGTTGACATCGCAGCAAGCTCGTTAAGGGTGTCACGCAGCAGGGGGGTAAGGGTAGGAAGTCCGGTCTTTTTGTCTCTGACCTGGACCTTTTTAAGTGTGATCCCCGACAGTTTAGAATCGATGATTATATCAGCCTGCCAGGCTGCCAGCTGTTTATAGGAAGGCACTTTGCAGGATTCGTGAATTCTTCTCCAGACCAGCGCGGTCGCACAGCCTAACTCCTGAGCGCGCTTATATACAATCTTAGTCACCTCATACAGCTGTGCAGGTGTGGCTGTGTCCTTGTCATACTGGAAATGCAGCTGCTCGATTTCGTATTTCAGATTAGTTATTTTCTGTCCGTACTCACATTCCAGGACTTTTATTTTCTGCTCATGCTCACGCTCCTGTTCGAGAAAGCGGGCTCCGACTTCCTTGTCCTTTTTAGCGCGCCATTTCTGCTCGAACGCACGAGCTGCCTCTGTCTTTCTGAGTTCATCCTTTAAGCAGGTAATCGTAAGGTTGAGAGAAGACTCTTGCGCTCTTTTCTCGTAGGCAAGCTCTTTGACCCTGTCGCTCAGTTCTTTAAGCGCCTTGTCTTTTTGTGACAGGGTGTACCCTCCAGTCTTACGGATTGCAGGCAGAACCTCCTTACAAATCCACTGCCTGAACTCACGGGCAACCTTAGCACGTGATCTCATCATTACGAAGTAGAGCTGTGGCTCGGTGATGAAGGTTACATTCTGTATACCTCCGTTTGTTTTTAAAGGGGTTACGTTTAAGGTAACCCCCTCAAATTCTTCTTTAAGCTGATTGATTACATGATTGATATTAGAGAGCTGAAGAGTTGAGCATACATCTTTTAGGCAAAAAAGCACTTCACCTTTATCATTCTGTTCAACACGGATGTCTGAGTTATGGAAGTTGTAAGAAGTTAGATTTGAGTTAGACATGATAATGTCTCCTAGTTATGATGTTTTCAATTTGCCTTTTGGGGCGGTGAGTGCTGAAAACCCCGTAACTAGCCGGGTGGTATTTATTCGATGTATTCATACCACACTCACCATACAGCAGATATACTAAGCCTAATGACTAAGTATATTGATAGGGTGAGATGACGCTTGTCGCAACATCTGCGCTAGTTATATGTCGTGGTTTTCAAGCACGGTAGGGCGGTCCCTACATCGGCGATAATAGCGCAGAAAAATGGGAGCGTCAAGGAGTTATTTTTGGTCTTTTATCTTTTAAGTAAATATCTAAAAGGCCATGTTTTAGTTTTTCAGGCAGTAGAACTTCTATATTGTTGACTTTATATTCGCCGTACTGTTTAATTACATCGTGATCCAATCCTGTGTCGCAGTAGACATTTTTAAGTTCATCACCTTTTATGGCTACACGCACAAAAGCATAGTTTAGGACTTTAGCTAATTTCTTGAGCTTCATTCTCTTTATCCATTTTGTCGCAAAGCATATTAAATTTATTTTCAATATTTTTTAAGTCGGTAAAATCTTTATCTGGAAGATCAAGCCACTCTAAACAGTTATTTTTAATGTCCTCAATAAGATATGATACAGCCCAATCTATTGTTTCAATTTCATCTTTTGATAATTCAATCTTCATCTTTAACCTCCACCCCAAAAGGCACCCATTTACCAGCGATTTAATCATTCTACCTTAAGTCATCGCAGTTGAACATCCAATCGATTGCGAGAGGGTTTATCGCTAAAATAAAGTTGCCGTAGTTACTAGCGATCCTTAGATAGTCCAAAACTTTCCGTTCCGCTCTGATGTTATACCAGGTCTGCTTTGTTTTATCGTAGCATTGCGCACTGTTATTGAAGTATCTAAACAGATACTTATCAGAGCATTTTTGTAGAGCTATTTTCAAGAGTTCATCAAAAGATAATTCAGATGAAAACATAGGAGCTATAAACGCACAGTCGAAAGAAAATGTCGACAATACATGGTATAACTCCTCCTCTACGTCATTCTTTGTAATCTTGATGGCGTTTTTATCAAGGTCAGTTGCTGCTAAGTAACGTAAAGGTTCTCCAGCATCTTCAACGGAATCACGTTTAATATAAAAACAGTCTTTCCATCTGTTCACTTTTTCAATAAGAAGATAGGTAACTTTTTTCATTTTTGTCTCTCCTCTTCAACCTTTAATTTCTGCACGAAGCCGTCAATGATATCTGAATAAGATATTTTTTTACCATCTTTTAAGATAAGCTCTAAGTCCACGTCTAAGTCTTCTAAGATATATTCCAGCACAAGAATTTCTAAGTTAGTTAGCTGAATATTGTGTGTATCACTTAACTTGCTCATTCTTTACTCCTCCGAGACCTCAACGTCTTTTATATGAACTTTGATTTGAGGACCAAGGGCAGCTTTAATCTCCTTCTCATGCTCTGAAATATTGTTTAAACAATAATTTCGCAAATCTTTCAATGACATTTTTTGAAAATCCTCGTCTAAATCTTCCCTGTTGTGTTCCTCTGTAATTTCTACAATAGTTTTAGTCTTAATCATTTTCTTTCTCCTCCATGCCGAATGGTACCCATTCACCTTTGTTGTTCATAATTTCATAATTATCAAACCAGTATTCAAGTTCCCTGCTGTTAATAATAGTTAAATGACAACTGTCAATTACTGCAACTTCAACACTGGTAATTAGTTCTGTAGTTGTGAAGTTCCGTGTATCTCTCTTTCTGTATGTGATAGAGAAATTTAACAGCAGTTTGTCGCTAAAGTCTTTCCTTGTGAGAGAAGTGCTAGGCAGAAGAAACTTATAAAGTTCATATGCGTCTTTAATAGGTCGATATTTATTTTTTGTCTTATCTTCCTTGACCGCACTTAAAGGTAAGAAAAAAGAAAAACTCCCATAAAAAGCGGTTGAAGAAAAGCAATTAGCTTGATTATTACAAATACTCTCTATTTTTGATAATTTTGTATCTTCCATGTCATCTAAATCACTAACACGATTGCAAAAATACCCCTCGGCACCTATTTTCACATCATGCCTAGTAGCCCACGACTTAACATCTTTTATATCGAATTCCATTTTATTTCATACCTCTCAAAATTCTATAAAACACTAGCTATCTTTACGAACAAATCAAAACCACACAGCAATACCCAACGCAAAGAACAGGCCTGCGATGAATACCGCTAAAGTTGAATTAAACGGTTTCCTCCACCGCTGTTTTTCTTTATCTCTCTTCTGCAAGTTTTTGAGTTTCTCCAGATAGAAAAGAATGTCAGCTAGCTCTTCAGCCGTTAAATTCTTTCCATCTTGAGGATTTAGCAGAATAGCTTTGCGATCCTCCACGATACGCCTTCTTGAGAAAACTCTGTAATAGATCTTGTCCAGGCTATTTGTTGGCTTTGCTTTCATCTTTTACCTCACCGTTGATAAATCTATCCAGTTCAACCAGAGCAGTGCAGTGACTTCTTAAGAAGTGGTACACAGCGAAGGCTTTGTCTCTGTAGTCGATCATCTTCGTTAATAAAAAACACATAATCACAAGATTGAATACAGAGAAGGTCAGAGCGATCTTGGTCATAAACTCGTACATAATCACCTCAAATTTTAAAACAAACCACTGTCGTCATCGGAGTCCAAAAATGCTATGAAGACTGCAGCGAAACAACATGCGACTAATATACCCAATAACACTTTAAACCCTCCCCAATTCCAATTTCAGCTTTTTAGCCTGAGCCTTTATCTCTACGAGCTGGTTAAAGTAAAACTCCATGAGGTCTGTGTCCTCTTTTCTTTTCAAAGTTTTAATCCTCGTGGCTAAAATGATCATCGCAGCTAAAATGCGCATTTCATGGTTGAAGTGTTCATCAAAGAGTGCTGGGTTTCTTATAATCCTGCGAGCTCTACGAATATCCAGAAACTCCTCCAGAACAACATCAAATTTAGAATGGAAAACCTTACGAGAAAAATCGTACTTTTTATACCCGCGCCTAAAGTCCAGGACTTCACGCATATAAGTTTTCACACCACCTGCGGCTTTATGTACCAAGGCCAGAGCATACCTATGATTTTGCGTAAAGCGCCTATACTTACGTTTCATTCATTGCTCCTAATCGTAGCTTTCAATAGCTTTGCGAATGTGAGAGGCTGCGATCGCGGTAGAGTCCACGTCACCCTCGGTCAAAATGTCCAGGGCCTCCTCAGCCTCGGATGAGTAACAGTCGCCGAGCAGTTCTGCAGAACCCAGAACGTCGCCATTTTCTAGGCGATCCAGAGCCTTAATGAGTAGTTGCTTCTCTTCCATAACTAAAAAACCTCCTCTCCGGTAAATCGGTACGTCAGGACTGCTAGGATTTCTGATCTTTGCATTTAAAAACCTATACGTATTTAACCCCAATAAAATCCAATACTTCGCCCAGCCCAAGCTCTTCAATGCAATACTGGTAAAGGCGCGGATGAGTTAATTTCATTTTTTGAAAACGATTAGGCTCTCTCTAGATGTACGCCATACATGCAGAACATACAGCCTGTACGAGGACAACCCGTGCAATACAAACGCCCATCGTTCAATAAAGACGGCTCTCTTTTGACCTCCCCGTAAACAGGCGCAATGGGAAGCCGATATTTATTGATATAGGCCAGCACATCCTGCTCGGTCCAGAAGCTCAAAGGCCTAGAAGTAGGGCGCTTAGAACCAAAAGAGTTACAACCGTGCTTCAGCCAGGAATTAAGCCTCAAAGCACTCTCATCGGTCATAGTTGCGATAATTGGCTTCTTTCCTGTTTCCTTTTCGTACTTTTTGAAGGGTGCTTTTTTCATCACATCACAGCATTTATTAGAGATTTTAAAAGGAGCGTCAACTAAGAACTGCCACTTATCAGAGAGCTTATAGCGACCATTTCTGCCGTTGATTCTCAGATTTCTCAGAGTTTCAGACTTGGTGTTTCTAATTTCCGCCAAATACTGACTCTGCTCCTTACTGATTACTGGATAGCCGTAGTTTTTTAGAACGTCCTTAAATAGCATTTTTGGAGTAATAACTGTCACATTATCCTGGGACATCGCGAACCTTTTTACCTCAGGGTATTCAAGCCCAGTATTACAATAAACGCTAGGAATATCTGGGTAGTAAGTATCAATGATATGCTTAAGCACGGTTGAATCCTTACCGCCACTAAAGGATAAATAAACATTACCTTCGTACTTGATATGCCACTCCTTGATACGAGCAAGGGTTAAGCGAATTTTCGATTCTAGCGAAAGCAGCTGGAACTGCTTTAGTTGCTGAACCTTCAATAAGTTAGTCATGTTTGTTACCTCTCCAAATCTTCAATCTCAGTATGAACTCAGAATGTGGCAACATCAGCGCTTAATTCAACCTTCATTCTGTCATCTCCAATGCTTTGGGGTTAGGAACTAAACAAGCAATCGAGTTCATGCTGTTCAGTATTCTCTGTAGTCTCAATTTATTTAATTTAGACAAAGTCTTAATCTTCATTACTTCTTCTAATAATTCTTGACAATAAAAAAGTGATTCAAACAAGTCGTGTCTCTTTTTGAATGACAAGATAAGATCAGTCATTTGAGTTCTCGCTACAAAATACAGAGAAGCTATCTCGCCATTTTTTAATTCAATGAAACCAAAGTCTTGTTCTAGCTCCAAAACTATCTGCTTAGGGGTTGAGGCTAAATCTTCTAAAAATCTAGCGCACATTCTTTGAAGCAACTTAATTTTTGAACCATACTCAGGATCATCATTACCAGGAAACTGTAAAAATCCGTTTGTAAAAATGGCGCAACTCTTATATTCATCTGGTATGTCATAGCCGGTTAACTCTCTCCAAGAAGCCTTGGTAAAACTAATATTTTGCTGAGCTTTGCTTGAAATAAATACTTGAGTTAAAGAGCTATCTAACTTTAGGCTACCTGGTAAGCTAAAGTACTTTCGATAGATTTCGCTTTGACAACAAATGCGTCCGTTTAAAAATGCAGCATCTTTTAGAGCAAAACATATCACGTTGTATAGTCGGACAGAGTTAATTACAGTTGCCATTTTTCTAAACTCCAGTACTACCGAAACCGCACAATCCGCGTTCGCTCTTAACTCCTGTAACATCGCCTTCCACAAGATGCACATCCGGAAGTGGAACAATGACCAGCTGAGCGATGCGGTTACCCTTAAAGATCCTTAAGTCGTATTTAGATACAAGAACCACTGATATAGAGCCAGTGTAACCAGCATCAATCACACCTGTAGGGGTTGCCACGCCCGCGCAGTTGTAAGATGAGCGCGGAAGTACCAAGCCCACGTATCCCTCAGGAATAAGTACGTGCACGCCGGTGTCAACCTTAAATGTCTTGTCAGAACCCAGAGCCACGTCTTCTCTTGCGAAGAGATCAAAGCCTGCGTCTGACTCATGTGCCTTCACAGGCTTGTAGGCTCCTGTGTCAAGCTGATAGATGATCTTCTGTTTAAGCATTTGCGACGTCTCCACTCTCTATATGTTCGATTAAATGGTTGATATACCATTGGGCCTTCAGCAGGTCCTCCTTGCCGTTTTTCCTTTTCCAGCGATACAGGTACTTAATCGCATTCGCGGTACACACAGCTTCGATGCCGTTAAGACCTTCGGTAGCTGCTTCCAGACAGTCAATACATTCAACTTTGCCCTGATAATGCTCAGGATGGTTAATTACATCACTCATTTTTAATAAATTCCTAAAATTCCCTGAATAGTGTCAAATGACACGTATATGATCCCCAGAATGAGGAGGATCAGAACTCCCGTACTTAACAGCTGCCTCATCTACAGTCTCACTCTTATCTTCTTTCTCTTTTAATCAGAATTGCGTTTTTGCCAAAGCCGTGTCTTGAATTTGAGCTCTTAATCATGGCATGGCGAAGCTTCACACCCTCAACTTCTTGTCTAATACTCCACTCCTGCGCTGCAAGCTCTTCAGCCTGCTCTCTGTCAAGTCCATACCCGCCCTGCAGGTACTCATCTGTCGTAAGACGTTTGAACTCTGTCTCGATTGTTCTTCTTGCGATCATGATCGTGCCTCCTCAAAGGTCTTTCTTGCCTTAAGCTCTACGAAGCGGTCAAGCGCTTCTGGTGACCATAAAAGCTTCTTCTGACCCTTGTACAGTTTCACCGGAGCTGGAAACTCAGGATCTTTTTTAAGCGTGAACAGGGTGTTGCGACCTACGCCCAGGTATTTGGCCGCGCTAGCGCTGTCCAGTAGTTTTATTCCTTCAACCATTGCTGTCTCCTCAAAAAAGCGCCGGAGCATAAAGGAGTAAAACTCCGGCGCAATGTTTGCCTAACTCTCAAGCTACAACTTCCGTAAGTAAAAAGAATGCACACAGCACAAGCAGCGCGATTAAAGTCATCTGCAGGTGTCCGTAGAGTGCGAAGTCTTCTTTTAACTCTGTCATTAGCTGTTTTAAGCGCATCAGACAACCTCCACCGATGGGCAGAACGCGCCGTGCTCTACGTTCAGCTCATAGAGCTTTCTTGCCTTGTGCAGACGCTGTACGCGCTCGATGCGGGAGCAGCGAAGACTTTCTGATGGAACAATCAGCGCAAGTCCTCCGGTGCCCTTGTCTAAGATCCTGTAGACGGCATCGCGTGGAGGCTTTGCCCTGCACAGTTCCAGACAGGCACTCCCCCAGCTGACTCCGTCAAGAAGCGTGTCCACGCCTCTGCTGTCAGCTCTGATAAGTGATACAGCACTGTTCATTTTTCCACCTCTGTTATATTCGGTTTTATTCAGTTTAAAAGAGTTTAAAATCGTTTATGAAGTAATCAATTTGTGTTTAAAGCATAAACTAATGTTTAATTTTTGTAAAGTCGATATACTGAACTTTATAAAAATTAGTTTATAAAAATTTTGTGATGTGAGTTTGGTCACACAAATTTAAAAAGGGTAGTACAGGGTAGTTTAAGAGAATGAAAAAGCCCCGCTGTTAGTAGCAGCAGGGCTTAAAGGAGGGGAAAATTGTAGTTAAAGCGCTCCGGAGCGCTCTATGACACGGCCTATGATGTAGACACGGTTCGCTGCCTCTGCTTCCAGAACGACATCGTGATATGCGGGGTTCTCTGACTTGATGATAAGCTTGCCAAACTCTTTTATAAGACGCTTAACCATGAGCTCATGATCATAGGCAATCGCATAAATGGCTCCATTCTCGATCTTCTCTATCTTGGAGCAGTCAATAAGGATACAGTCACCGTCTAAGATAAGGGGCTCCATTGAGTCCCCAGACACTCTTACACGCTTGCAATGCGATGCTTTAGTGCCAAGTTTCTCAAAGAAATCTCTTCTGTATAAGGCAGGAACTGTGCCTGACACCTCCTCATATGAAGGTTCAGGCGTCTCTCCACAGCCAAACACCACATTGTACTCAGGCACCTCAACCATGGATGAATCGTCCACAGGAGATAGAAGGTTCGATTTCCTGGAGCCCTCACCGGTGATAAGCCACAAAAGATTAACTTTCAGCACCTCCGCAAGCTTTACGACGTAGTTGGATGAAGGCAGACGCTTCTGATCAGTGTTAAGCCATTTGTTCAGAAGCTGTGATGTTTCTCCGATTTCACGCGCTATCTGAGCCTTTGTTTTACCTGATTCAGCGATGGCTAGAGACAGCCTTAATCTGAATGCGTTTGAATCTTCGCTTGAATTCATTTTTAAGATCTCCATCAATTTATAAATAAAAGTTTAATTGATCGCTTGAAAATATCAATTTTTGTAAGTAAACTTATTTCTAACAAAACAATAAACAAAAATTTAATTGTTTGGAGGAACCGTGAAAACTCTGACTGACAGAGAACTGTATGCGACCCAGACCGCTGAATTCATCAGCCTTCTGGGCACAAAGAAAATTTGCAAAGTCTGTCAGCGCTCACCGCAGGCGCTGACAGGCTGGAAAAGAAGAGGCATGCCACTTAGTTGGAGGCTTGTTTTTAAGCAGAGATATCCTGCGGAATTTAAAAAGGTATTCGGAAACGAGGAGCCACACAAATGAGTGACTTAGCTATGACTACAGATCGTGAGGCGCTTAAGTCTGCGATCTTTTACATGGAAAAGGCCCTAACAGCTTTCAAGAAAGGCCTTAACTTGGAGAGTGAGAATGAAAAGATTACTACAGCGCAAAAGACTGTGGAGAAGACTAAAGCAGCGCCAGCAGAAGCTGCGAAGAAGGTAGAAGCCCCTAAAAAGGGTCCTGAAAAGCTTGCACCAAGCATCGATGACATCAGAAAGGTTTTTGCAAAGATCATGCTTGACCAGGTCGTTGACGGCCGAAGCATCATCAAGTCAACGCTCGATAAGTACAATGCCACCAAGGTTTCAGAGTTCAAGCCAGAACAGTACCTGAGTGCACTGACAGATACGATTATTGACTACAAAGAAGATCTTGAAAAGAAAGATCCTCAAAACGCAGATGAGAAGTTAAAGGAGATGGTCGAATGGATAAGTCCGTTTTAGCAGCTCCAGCAGAGCGTGAGCATTCAACTCTGTCAGCCTCAGCATCACATCGCTGGCTTGCCTGTACCGCATCTGTCAAATTCACAGAGGCAATGCCCGACAGCCCAAGCGATTACGCTGAAGAGGGCACAAGAGCTCACGAACTGTGCGCCTGGAAAGTAGCTGAACAGTTTAAGGTTCAGGGCGTTAAGAAACCAGACTTCAAGTATGACAGCGCCACAGAAGAGTGCGCAGACGGTTACGCAGCGTTTATCGCAGAAAAGATGACTGACAGTGCAGCAATCTTTTTAGAGCAGAGAGTTGACTACTCAGACTACACAGCTCCTGGCTCCTTCGGAACCGCCGATTGCGTGATTGTCGCAGGCGACACGCTAAAGATAGTCGACTATAAGCACGGTGTAGGCGTTCCGGTCGAATGCGACCACAACCCTCAGCTTATGCTGTACGCCTTAGGCGCCTACAGTGCGCTAAAAGACCTGTACGACATTAAGAATGTGGAGATGTCAATATACCAGCCACGCATTGGCAACATCTCAACCTGGACTACATCAATGCAGGAGCTTATCGACACAGCAACCTCAGTGTTCAAGCCGAAAGCTGAAGAGGCTATAAGCGATAAAAGCAGCTTCTGTGCAGGTGAGTGGTGCAGGTTCTGCAAGGGTAAACAGCTCTGCAGAGAAAGGGCAAGAGCCAATCTGTCTCAGGCTCGTGAGGATTTCAAGCTACCACCAGAGCTCTCAAACACGGAAGTAGCCGAGATCCTGACCAAGGTCGATCAGATTATAGCATGGTGCACAGACCTTAAAGACTATGCGCTTGAAAATGCGCTCAAGGGTGAGAAGTTCACGGGCTTCAAGCTTGTGTACGGTCGCAGCATTCGCAAGTACTCCGATGAGGAGAAAGTGGCAGACGCTGTGAAAGCGGAAGGCTTAGATCCATACGCACACAAACTTCTGGGCATCACAGACATGACCAAACTTCTCGGAAAGAAAAGATTTGATGAACTCCTGGGCTCTTACATCGTAAAACCTCAGGGCAAACCAACGCTGGTGCCGGACAGCGATAAAAGACCGGAAATGGCTTTAAGCGACTTCTCAGAATTCGCTCAGAGCAAATAAACGACAAAACGTAAAAACGTAATCATGGAGAAACGTAATTATGCAAGCAACTAAAGTAGTAACAGGTCCAGATACTCGCTTATCTTATGCTCACATCTGGGAGCCTCAGTCAATTAATGGCTCTGATCCTAAGTATTCAGTGTCTCTAATTATTCCTAAGACCGACACTAAAACCGTAGCAGCGATTCAGAATGCGATTAAAGCTGCCTATAACGAGGGACTTAACAAACTCAAAGGCACCGGTAAGACCGCTCCAGCACTTGAAGTCATCAAGAAACCACTGCGCGACGGTGATGCTGAGAGACCAGATGACGAGGCCTACGCAGGATGCTACTTCCTGAACGCATCTTCAAAGAACCAGCCTCAGGTGGTTGACACAAAGGTGCAGCCAATCCTTGAACAGACTGAGGTCTACTCAGGCTGCTACGGACGCGTAAGTATCAACTTCTACGCCTTCAACACCAACGGCAACAAGGGCATCGCCTGCGGACTCGGTAACATTCAGAAAATTAGAGACGGTGAACGCTTAGGCGGTGGCCCAACCTCAGCAACTGAAGATTTCGAGGCCTATGGTGCCGCTGACACAGCAGCCGATTTTCTGGCCTAATTAGCAACTTAGTAGTTAAGTTTGGAGGTGGCGACCCCACCTCCTTTTTTAGCACTAAACCGGAGTAACTATGAGATTCATGTCTATCGATATTGAAACGTACAGCGATATCGACATCAACAAGTCAGGTGTCTACAGATACGTCGATACAGACGAATTCAAGATCCTGCTTTTTGCGTATTCAGTTGACGGCGGTCCTGTACAGCTTATCGACCTCACCAGAGGTGACAGCATACCTAAGGAAATTGTAAATGCCCTCAGCGATAAGAGTGTGACCAAGTGGGCCTACAACGCCAACTTTGAGCGCGTGGCGCTGTCAAGATTTTTAGGTATGCCTACAGGTCAGTACTTAGATCCTGAGAGCTGGAAGTGTTCAATGGTCTGGGCTGCAACGCTTGGACTCCCTATGGGCCTTGCAAAAGTGGGCGAGGTTCTGGCGCTTGACAAGCAGAAGATGTCAGAGGGCCGTGGGCTTATATATAAGTTCTGCAAGCCTGACAAAAAGACAGGTCAGAGAGTACTGCCCGAGGAGTTTCCAGAAGACTGGGAAACCTTCAGACGCTACAACATAAGAGATGTTGAAACCGAAATGGGCATTCAGAAAATGATAAGCCCTTTTCCATGCTCTGATGAACTGTGGCAAGAGTACTGGACCGACCAGCGCATTAACGACAGAGGCGTTGAAGTCGATCTGACCCTTGCTAGAAATGCGGTGTCTATGGACGCTGAGATCTCAAAAAAACTCATGGAAAAGATGAGATCGCTGACAGGTATCGACAACCCAAGAAGCACCTCACAGCTTGACATGTGGTTAAGAGAGCACGGCTGTGACATGGTGTCACTTGGCAAGAAAGACGTAGCTCAGGTGATCGAGGAGACAGACGATCCTCTAATTAGAAAGGTACTGTCACTACGTCTGCTCATCGCCAAATCATCCGTTAAAAAGTACACAAAAATGCTTGACGCAACCTGCTCTGATGGCAGGGCTCGTGGCATGTTTCAGTTCTATGGCGCGATGAGAACCGGCAGATTTGCAGGACGTCTACTGCAGCTGCAGAACCTTCCTCAGAACCACATCGAAAACATCGGGCTTGTAAGAGCGCTCGCAAGACGTGGCGATCTTGATGCGCTGTCTGTGATGTTCGACTCGGTGCCTGACATCCTCTCGCAGCTGATACGTACAGCGTTTGTTGCAAGGGAAGGCTCACGCTTTATCGTAGCTGACTTCTCAGCTATTGAGGCTAGAGTCATTGCATGGCTCGCAGGCGAAGAGTGGAGAATGAAGGCATTTGCAGAGGGTAAAGACATTTACTGCGCCTCAGCTTCTGCCATGTTTGGAGTTCCTGTTGTAAAGCATGGAATCAACGGCGAACTGAGACAGAAAGGCAAGGTCGCAGAACTGGCCTGTGGTTATGGTGGGTCCGTTGGCGCTTTAAAGGCATTTGGCGCGGACAAGATGGGGCTTACAGAGACAGAAATGCAGTCAATCGTAGACAACTGGAGAGCATCCTCCCCAAGAATAGTACAGCTATGGTGGAACGTTGACAGAGCGATAAAGCAGACGCTTGAAGACGGCACGACCCACAGAACACATGGCCTTATGTTCAGCCTACAAAAGGGAATACTGTTTATCAGATTACCCTCAGGCAGAAGCCTGGCATACGTAAAACCTCGACTTATTGACGGAAAGATCACCTATGAAGGTGTTAGCAGCAACAAGGGCTGGGCCCGTCTTGAGTCATATGGTCCGAAGTTCGTGGAAAATATCACCCAGGCGATCAGCCGTGACCTCCTTCTTAATGCCATGAAACAGGTAGGACCGGACGCTCGCATCTGCATGCACATTCATGACGAGCTCGTCATCGAGGCTGATAGCTCTGTAAAGCTTGACGACATCTGCAAAAAGATGGCTCAGGTGCCTGAGTGGGCCGAAGGGCTGCTGTTAAGAGCCGACGGCTACGAAACCAAATTTTATCTGAAAGATTAGAAAAGGGGTGTGAAATGAAAATAGCAACAGCCCAGAAAGGCCATACAGCTAAAAACTGGAAGAATGAAGACTTAGACTGGGCCCAAATCGTAGGAAGGGTAACCAGTTACAAACGTGCTGACGTTACCAGAGAAGAGTTCAATAAGCTCAGCAAAGACGACCAGACCAACATCAAAAACATGGGCGGTGCTTTCGTTGGAGGAGAGCTAAAAGACGGATTACGTAAGAAGGGGAACGTGGTAAGTAGATCACTAATCACTCTTGATATTGACCACGCCACGCCGGAAATTTTCAACAATATAGAGTCCTACAGCGATTGCAGCGGAGTAACTACACTGGTCTATACGACTTTCAAGTCAACCCCGGCTGCCCCACGTTTACGTGTAATTATACCACTAAAAGCACCGATAAAAGAGCCTTTCTATGAGCCAATAGCCAGAAAGCTGGCGCTGATGATGGACGTTTTAGAGCTGTGCGACCCTGCAAGTTTCAGAGCGAATCAGCTGATGTTCTGGCCTTGCTATCCAAAGGACGCAGAGCCATACATCAAGGAAAACAAATTCTTACCGCTAGACACAACCGAGATCGTCAACAGCTACGAAAACATCGATGATTTTAGATCTTGGCCAATGCAGGAGAGTGAAAAGGTCAAGCGTCAGGGTGAACTCATGGCGGAAGATCCACTTACGAAACCGTATCCTGTAGGCACCTTCTGTAGGGCTTATGGAATCGAAGAGGCTATACGCAAGTTTTTACCCAAAGTCTATGAGCAGGTAAGCGCCGACCGCTGGCACCTGAAGGTCGCAGACTCCTCAGCAGGTGCCGTCGTCTATGATGATAAGTTCTTTTACAGTCACCACAGCTCCGACCCTGCTTACGGCATTGAATGCAACGCCTTTGACTTAGTCAGGATCCACAAATTTGGAGCTCTCGATGACAAAGCCAGGGCAGGCACGCCATTTAACAAACTGCCTTCCTTTAAAGCTATGATGGACCTTGCAGCTAAAGATAAGCGAGTATCAAAGCTGCAACTGCAGGAAGACGGAATAGATGTCTACATAACCGACCGAGAGGAGATCAAGCGCATTGAGGAAGACCCAACAACCGACTGGCAGCAGGATCTTGACAAGGATAAGTCGGGAAACGTTAAAAGCACTTTAGCAAATATCGGCGCGATAATAAAGAATGACGCCCGTCTTCAAGCCATAAAATATGACCTTTTCGCGGATTGCTTCTGTGTTGACGGTCCGCTGCCATGGGAACACGAAGGCAGGGGCTGGACAGAGGCTGATCTTTCTAACCTTTGCATGTTCCTATCTCAACAATACGGCTTAAATGCTACTGCGAATGTCTTCACAGCGCTAACCGCCACGGTCCGCAACTGTCGCGCATACCACCCAGTACGCGAATATCTGCTCAAACAGAAGTGGGATGGAAACCCAAGAATAGATGACCTGCTCAGCCGCTATCTTGGAGCCGAGAATACGGAGCTAAACAAGGCTATTATACGCAAAACACTTGTAGCCGCAGTAGCCAGAGTTATGCACCCAGGGATCAAGTACGATTCGATGATGGTATTAGTTGGAGGACAGGGAATCGGCAAGTCCAGAATTTTACGACTTCTTGGAGGTGAATGGTTCTCTGATTCTTTAACCTTAACCGACATGAAAGACAAGAACGGCGTAGAGAAGCTAAGTGGTGCCTGGATTTCAGAAGTCGCCGAACTTTCAGGTATGCGCAAAACAGACTCCGAGACAATCAAGGGCTTTATTACACGCCAGGATGACAAGATGCGCCCGGCTTATGGACACACCGTGGTAAGCAAACCACGTCAGGGAATTCTCATAGGCACCACCAACGAGACCGAGGGCTTCCTGAGAGATCTAACTGGAAATCGCAGATATTTACCTGTAATCGTTCGAGGGCGAACCGACTTCCCGCCAGAGAAATGGGATCTTAATGAGCACGAAATAGGCCAGATATGGGCGGAGGCAGTCGTACGTTACAAGGAGAAAGAGCCACTATACCTTTCACAAGCTCTCCAGGAGAAGATCGTCAACTTCCAGAACGAGCTTCTCGAAGATGACTCCAGACTCGGTGAGGTTCAGGTTTATCTTGAAAAGCTGTTGCCAGAAGAATGGGCAGAAATGAACAAAGAAGAGCGTCTGGACTATCTAAAGGGCAGGGAGTACAAGCCGCACAAAGGAGTAAAGCGCAGAACAGAAGTGAGCGTGGCTGAGGTATGGGCCGAATGCTTTGAGAGTGACCGAGTAAAGCTTGAAAGAAAGAACTCACTAGAAATTGTGGCAATGTTACTGAAGTTAGGTTGGGAACGCAAAAGTAGCCCAAAGAAAATACCCATCTATGGTAATCAGAAAATTTTCACCGCGCCAAGAGAAAAAAAGGCCGTAAATGATGAGAATTTTAGCACACCAAGTACAGAAGAGTTGGATGCAATGCTTCAGTAGCATGAAGATGTATTCTCAGAAGATGACAACCAAGCAAAAAGTTCGGTTATCGTTTAACAGATTGATTTATAAGCTAATACTACCGAGGTGATAAAAAATGAGACAAAACTTTTTTAAGGCGTTACAAAATTTAAAAATTTTTGCGACAGCAGAGAAAATTTACAAATGTAGACATGATCAGCGAAAGAGAGGAAAAAATCCTCTTGGTAGTGGGGCTAGTAGTACCTTTGGTAGATCTCTAACTATTTGATTTATATTATATTACTACTGAGACTACTAAAACTACTAATAATTACTAAAATAATAAAATAGATAACTACATACAACATATATAAGTTGCTGCATACAAATTAATAATAGCTATATAGAAAATTTGGTACTTTTTAGTAGTTTAATAGTAAAAGCCTAAAAATCAAAGAGTTAGCCTATTACGAAGAAAATGACCGGAAAAAGAGATAAACAATAGGACAATATTCACATTTTATGTTGGAAAGTAAAATCGAAAAAAAACTTGTTAGCCTGGTGAGAAGATCAGGCGGGGAGTGCCTTAAATTTGTATCTCCGGGAAATGCAGGAGTACCGGATAGGATCGTCATGATGCCCCATGGAAAGATACACTTCGTAGAGCTTAAAGCCCCAGGAGAGAAACCCAGAGCACTGCAGATGGCTGTACATGACAGATTTAAGCGCTTAGGCTTTCCTGTTACAGTAATTGATTCCGTGGAAGGCGTGGAGGCCTTTGTAAGAGCACTTGAGGAGGAACAGCATGGAATTTAAAGCCCACACTTATCAGCAGTATGCTATTGATTACATTCTAAGCCATCAGATCGCAGCGTTATTTCTGGACTGTGGCCTTGGTAAGACAGTCATCACTCTGACAGCACTATGGTCTCTGATGCTTGACAGCTTTGATGTTAAACGTTGCCTCATCGTAGCTCCTCTGAGAGTGGCAAGAGACACCTGGCCTTCTGAAATTGCGAAATGGGGGCATCTCGAAGGGCTGACCTATGAGGTAGCCACGGGAGACGAGAAAACCCGTCTAAAGGCCGTTAAAAATGCCATGAAAGGTAATGTGAGAATAGTGATCGTCAACCGCGAGAATTTACCATGGCTCATTGCTAAAACCCCTTGGATTTACGACATGGTCGTGCTTGATGAGCTTTCAAGCTTTAAGTCGTCAAAGGCCCTGAGGTTTAAAGCCCTGCGCACAGTACGTCCTCAAGTGAGACGTATTGTAGGTCTGACCGGCACACCCGCACCTAACGGCTATATGGATTTGTGGGCTCAGTTCAGAGTGCTCGACAAAGGTGAGAGGCTTGGAAAGTTCATAACGAGATACAGACAGGAATACTTTACGCTTGACCCTTTTAAAAAGTTTGCCGATTACGAGCTAAAGCCTGACTCCGTTAAACGCATCAACTCAAAGATCGCCGATATAACTGTATCTATGAGCGCTGTTGAGCACCTCAAGATGCCAGAGCTTCTAAAGCAGCAGGAGCTGGTTACTATGAGTTCTTCAGAGACAGAGCTGTATAACCGGCTTAAGCGCGAAAAGGTCCTGCAGCTGAATGGAGATCTTGTTACAGCTAAAAACGCTGCCTCGCTTTGCGGTAAGCTCTCACAGCTTGCAAACGGTGCTATATATGACGAAGAAGGAAACGTCTGTGAATTTCACTCACGCAAGCTTGATGCCTTAGAGGATTTAATCGAGGAGGCTAACGGCAAGCCTGTGCTTGTAGCCTACTGGTTTAAGCATGATTTTGAAAGGATTAAAAAACGCATTCCTGATGTGCGTGAGATTAAGACCAGTGAGGACATCAGGGACTGGAATGCCGGACAAATCAGGGTGGCTTTAATTCACCCCGCTTCTGCAGGTCACGGTCTTAACCTTCAGCAGGGCGGAAGCTTCATGGTATGGTTCGGACTTACATGGAGTCTGGAATTGTACGAGCAGACTAATGCCAGACTTTGGAGACAGGGACAGAAAGCTAAGACCGTGGTCATCAAGCACATACTTACGGAAGGAACAATAGACCGACAGATTTATGAGGCTTTACTTAACAAGCATGTAACTCAGAGCGCACTGATGACCGCTGTCAGAGCGCAGATTTAAGAGGAGAGAACACATGAATATAATTCTTGAAAGCGCATTAAGCCATGGCGCTGCGAGTGGAGAGTTCTATCTACTTTTGCAGAATTACGGCATCTGGTCTCGTTACTTTGGATGCAGTGGTTATAAAGCTCACAGTTCTGAAATACTGCCAACAGCAATCATCGATGACGATACCGCCATGCTTGTGGAGAGGGCAGTAGTCAAGCTTAAGAAGTCAAGACCTAACGTGTGGAAGGTTTTCAGTCAGCATTACATCGAAGGTCTTACTCCTGAGATCATCACCGACAGGCTAAGGTCTGAAAACCGGGGAAAGCCTGAGAGCCTTTACAAAAGACGTAAAAACTATTACGAGGCAAGACCTGCGATAGCTACAGCCCTCCGGCACATAAACGCAAGTGGTGTGAGAGGTTTGCTAAAAATCGCTGAGAGTTTTATCTATGAGGATTTAATCGCTTATAATAAACATTAGATTAAGTTTTTAGCTAAATTATAAACTCTTGGGTACAAAATCATGAAATTCGTGGAAATCGATGGGCATTTATACCGTTCAATTCGTGAAGTATGTCACAAATATGATATAAGTTATCAAAAAGTTAAGCGTCTCTGCAGACATTTCAGGAGAGCAGCTGAAAATCCACGGGTGGCGATCGAATGGTGTACAGGTAAAGAGAAGTTTAACCCTGCATATGAGCCTAAGACGCATAAATACGGCGATGACCAGAAATTAGCGACCGAGCGTCAGCGCGTTTTCATCTGTCGCTGTCAGGAGAGCGTTCTGAAAAATTTTTAAAAATAAACCAAAAAGGTCGTTAATGGGTCGTTATTCTGGAATATACTATAAATCAGATAGTGTGAAAAAGTGTTACTCCGAATTTCATCTTTTAATTTCCATCATAAGAAACCCTGCCGCAGCGCAGGGTTTTTCATTTTATAGGTTTCAAAATGATGCGTCATCTTACCCCAGAGTTTATCTATCTGCTAATCGGCGCAGGCTGTTCTTTCGTCATGGCTTATCTGAGGTCAGTGAAAAGAACTTTCGCTGCCAAGATATGCGAAGCACTGACTTGTTCGATGCTGTCTTCAGCGTTAATTCTTATCTCAGAATACTATCTTCACTGGCCTCTGGAGCTTGGTGTTGCGATCGGCACCTTTGTAGGATTCCTTGGCAGTGACTACATTTCAGCCAAAGTTAAGCAGCTAATAAACGTTAAGGTGGAACAGGATGACAATGCACATAAGTAGCCACGGTATAGCTCTTATACAAAACTACGAAGGCTTAAGAACTACAGCATATAAGCCGCTTAAGAAAGAATCCGGTTGGACAATCGGTTACGGTCATCATGGTCCAGACGTAAAGCCTGGCATGACATGTACTGAGCAGTGGGCTTATGAGCAGTTAAAGCGAGACCTAAGACAAGTTGAGCATCAGCTTATCTCAGCGCTAAACGCAGACGAGATTGAAGTCACACAGGGGCAGTTCGACGCGCTGTGTTCTTTACTGTTCAACCTGTCAGGCGGAATACGCAGACTTGTAAAATTCAAACTCTGGGCAAAGCTTAAAGCTGGCGACGTTAGAGGCGCTGCGAATGAGTTCCTTGACATCAACAAGGCTGGTGGCGTAGAAGTCAAGGGCTTAATCCTCCGCAGAATGGCTGAAGCTAGACTTTTCCTGTCATAGCAGTCGGAGGCTTTATGCTAAGCCGAATTTATGCCGTTATCGCCATAACTGTGGCGAGTGCACTGTTCACTTTCACTGTTACACAGCGATACTACGTTGAGAAGATCGAACGCATATACGCTGAGACCGAGTCAAAGGCAAAAGCAGACGACCTTCAGAACCTGCAGAAGCAGAGAGCCACCGAGCAGCTGCAGCTAAATGTCTTGAACTCTATCGAGGGCGAGGCTCTTACAGAACATGACAAGATCACTTTTAAGTTTAATGCTTTTGCCACTGACGCTGACCCTTACAGCCTGTGGCACCAGAACAGTAACGGTGACGGTGCCTCAGCGCTGCCCGATACCTCCACAGCTTCCAGCAAGACTTCAAAAAGCTGTGACTGTGGACGGTTTAGACAGACTTATAACCGACTTAAACGAACCTGTGGAATCCTCGCAAAAGAACGAGACGAAATCGCAGTAGACCGTAACGAGTTAGTCAGACTATACAATCAGGTACGCGCGCACTATGGAAATGAAATTAAAGATAGAGTACAGAAAGACCGCTGAACTCTTACCCTACGCCAGAAATGCCAGAACACACAGCGATGCGCAGGTGTCTCAGCTTGCAGCTTCGATTAAAGAATTTGGCTTCAATAATCCTGTAGCCATTGACGCTGATGGCATGATCTTATGCGGTCATGGTCGTGTCATGGCAGCGCAAAAGTTAGGTCTGACCGAAGTTCCTACCGTTTGTCTTTCGCACCTTTCGGACACACAAGTAAAAGCCTATATCCTAGCTGATAACAAGCTCGCTGAAAACGCAGGCTGGGATAACGACATGCTGAAAGTCGAGCTTGAGGATTTAAAGGATAGCGATTTTGATTTGAACCTCACAGGCTTTTCCGATGATGAGCTAAAGGACATCCTTGTCGAAGATCCTACAGAGGCGCAGGAAGATAACTTTGATGATGCGCCTCCCGAAGTTGCCAAGTCTCAGTTGGGCGATATCTGGACAATGGGTGAGCATCGTCTGATGTGTGGCGACAGTACTTCTGAGAATGACGTTAAGTGCCTGATGCAGGGTGATATAGCCGACCTGGTATTCACTGATCCACCTTATGGCATGAAAAAAGAAGCCGAAGGCGTTCTAAACGATAATTTAAATCAGGATGATTTACTAGAGTTCAATAAGCTCTGGATACCTATTTCTTTTAGCCATCTGAAGGATAACGGTTCTTGGTACTGCTGGGGGGTCGAGGAGCCCTTAATGGATATTTATTCAAACATCTTAAAACCCTTGCAACGTGAGAACAAGATAACTTTCAGAAATCTATTAACGTGGGATAAAGGTCACGGTCAGGGGCAAATGTCAGAAGATTTTCGCAGCTACGCTCCTGCGTGCGAAAGGTGTCTGTTTGTGATGTGCGGAGTTCAGGGCTCTAACACTAACACAGATAACTACTTTGAGGGGTGGGAGCCTATTAGGTCCTATCTGTTAGGTGAACGCAACAAATGCGGTTGGGATGTGCCAACAATGAAGTTAATTGCTGGTCATTCGGATAAATCACGCGACCATTGGACGGGTAAAAGTCAGTGGAATTTACCTACAGAGAATGTTTATCGAAGGTTTCAAGAATGGGCCAAAGAACACAAAATCGATGCGTTTAAACGCGAGTACGATGACATCAAACGCGAGTACAACTCTTCCAGAGCTTACTTCAATAACACTCACGACAACATGAATGATGTTTGGCACTTTGATAGAACTTCCGCTGCTGAACGGGCCTGTACTGGAAAGCACGCAACGCCTAAGCCTTTAGCGCTATGCGCCAGAGCTATTAAAACCTCAAGCCGAGAGAACGAAATTGTTTTAGACCTTTTCGGTGGCAGTGGCTCTACTTTAATAGCCTGCGAACAGAATGGACGTAAGTCACGTCTAATGGAACTTGACCCTAAATACGTTGATGTAATCGTCAATCGCTGGCAGAAGTTAACAGGTAAAGAAGCTGTAAGGCAGGACGGTATAAAGTTTAATGACCTATAAACCGAGGAATTGAACATGAGCCAGGGTAAAAAAGTCGTAATTGATTTAGAGAAGATTGAGAGCTATGCAGCTCTCGGTCTGACCCGTGAACAGGTTGCGCATAATCTTGGATTCACATCACGCACCTGGCAGAACTACAACAAAGACGGCTCTCTTGAAGAGGCCTACCAGAAAGGCAAGTCAAAGGGAATTTCAGTGATCGCAAATTCTCTTTACAAGAAAGCCCGAGAGGGCAACACCACGGCACAGATTTTCTTTTTAAAATGCAACGGCTGGAAGGAAGAATCAGCGGTTGAAGTTAAGAATACAGCGCCAGTACAGCTGATAATCAAGAACGATTTGAAGGATTAGAACTATGTCTGAATTAAGTCTCACACGCTTAATCGGACATGGCTACAAGGAATTTTGGAACAGTAAAAAGCGTTTCCGAGTGGTCAAGGGCAGTAGAGGCAGCAAGAAGTCTGTGACTACCGCCTACTGGCTGATCATTAACATGATGGCCTATCCTGAGGCTAACGTTCTGGTACTCAGACGATATGAGAGAACCCTGCGTGACAGCTGTTTCGCCGTTCTGCAGTGGGTACTTAATCAGCTTTGCGTGGCCTCATACTGGAAGGTGACTGTTTCACCACTTGAAATGACTTACCTCCCAACAGGTCAGAAAATACTATTCAGAGGTCTTGATGATCCTCTGAAAGTAACCTCAATCACGGTAAAGCATGGTGTGCTTTGCTGGGTATGGCTCGAAGAAAGCTATGAAGTCGAGAACGAGGACGTATTCAATAAGATCGAAATGTCTATTCGTGGAAAGATGCCGAAGGGGTATTTCAAGTCTTTCATTCTGACATTCAATCCCTGGTCCGAGTGCTGGCTCAAAAAGCGTTTCTTTGACAACTCCGATGACGACACGCTTGCGATGACCACCACTTACACCTGTAACGAGTGGCTGGACGAAGCGGACCTTAAAGAATTTGAAAAAATGAAGGTGAAGAATCCCAGACGCTACCGTATCGAGGGATTAGGTGAGTGGGGTATCTCTGAAGGCCTTATATATTCCAATGTAGAATGTAGAGACATCAAGCTTGATGATTTCGTAGGCAACCGCGAGAATATCGCCTTCTACGGTCTTGATTTTGGCTTTACCGACCCTACAGCCTTTGTAGGTGGGTTTGTCAATTTCGAGAAAAAAGAAATCTATGTCCTGTTAGAACTGTATGAAGCAGGTCTTACCAATCAGGAAACCGCGGCCAGAATTAAACAGCTTGGACTAAGGCATGAAATAGTCAAATGTGATTCAGCCGAGCCTAAGTCAATCGAGGAACTGAGAAAAGCCGGCATAAACGCTAAGGCAGCAATCAAAGGCCCTGATTCTGTAGGTTTCGGTATTCAGAAGATCCAGAACTTCAAAATCATTTACAGTCCTGAATGTGAGAACTTTGCACATGAGATTAAGAACTACTGCTGGTCCAAGGACAGACTAGGCAAAGCAACCGACAAGCCCGATCATGAGTTCTCTCATCTGATGGATGCAATGCGTTACGCCCTGTCAGACCTAAAGCCAAGCGTCCTTAATATTCCCGCAAGCAATAAGGCTGCACTGCTACAGCCTAGGTACAGAAGATAAAAGGATACTCGGCCGTGACCGACAAAGAGAAAATAGCTTATATCGTGGGTACGGCGGTAGCTATTGGCTTTAAGCTTGGACTCCACAAACAGGGACTAAGCTTTGACGCCAATACTAATAACACTTATTGGATAACTACCGAGAATGGTCATCACTTTTTGATTGATAAGTTTGGCACAATTCAGTCCGGAAGATTAAAGGGAACCCCAATAGACAATGTAAAAAAGCATTACTCAGGTATAAAGAACAAAAAAGAGAAAAATCTCAATGCTGGCGCAGAGCTGAGCAGAAATTACGGTCCAGAAATAAAAACCAAATTAGATGGTGTAGCTGCCATTAGAAAAATCGCCAAGTGTAGGTTCGGGCATATTAAGGATCTTTGGAATAGAAAATCAATCGGAAAAATTGATCTTATGTGGGGAACTCCAAGCATGGGGCTCTGTCACATGTATAAAAGGGTAAGGGAATCCAAAGGGAAGTTAAAAGAATCAGAATTTTTTAAAATTATCGATGCTGCTATATCAAAAGGGCCTATATACCAAAATGACAGAGACACCAGTCTTCTGGCAGTTGATCCAAAATCTAAAATGGCAGTGGTGATATCGAAAAATTTTAAAGGAAATGGCGGCGTTTTGGTCCCAATAACAATTAGACCCCTAGAACCGAGAAAATTAGAAACACTGAAAAGAATTGAATAAAAGGCCCATTTTTAAGGATACTGTGATTTATTGTAGGATGGTTCACAGTTTTACGGGTAGTACTTAATATTTTCGTTCAACCTTAAAAACTAGGCCTTTAAATCGTGTTAAAAAGCGAGGACCATGGCCTTTAATCCAGAAGATCCGGCGCCACGTTTAAAGACGCTACCGGCGATCACGTCTACCCCGCTTTACTTCTTATTTTCTTTGAGTATAGCTTAACAGCGCGAATAAATCAAAGTTTACAGACAAAATACTGAAACGCGGTTTTCTCTCACTTCTTTCTGTAAAAAAGAGTGTACTTCACAGTTATGAGCGTTCTGCGGGCTCATCGTCTCTCATATCCGGTAGGGCGTTCATAAGTGTGAAGTGATTTTGTGGTTAATTTGATATGTACGGCGGCGCACTGCGGTTTCACTTCACACTAAAATTTGCGTTTTGTAGATAGGCTTTATGCTACAGCTTTATATTGCTACAACGTAAAAGGGGTTTCTCTCACTCTTTCCTTAAAACAAAGAGTGTAAGTCCCTCTCTCACCTGTAGAAATACAGGGCGCATTTGAGGGCTACGGAGTGTTGGTAGAGTGGCTGAATACATCTGCCTACTAAGCAGACAATCACGCAAGTGGTTCATAGGTTCAAATCCTATCTTCTACACCATTATTGCACAATAGCTTAATTGGTAAGAGCGTACGGCTCATAACCGTAAAGGTGTAAGTTCAAGTCTTGCTTGTGCAACCAGTTTTAGCGGTTTGATACTGTGTCGCCATAAAAACAACAGTATTACTGCGCATAAGAGTGTAGCTCATGCACCTAGCGCAGCGTCGTGCATCCGACAGGTACCGTTCTAAAGTTTTGAACGAAATCAGAACTACTGAGCAGTTACATCAATAGGGTCTATTTAAAAGCGTGCCTCTTTTCCTAATTTGAGGGGCACGCTTTTTCCGTTTTTGCAACCGGCTTCAAACGAGTTAAACACATATGCCAAGACCAAGAAAGTCAAAGCTGTTCGATAATTCACAGCTTTTTATACCACGTAGAACCGTCCAGGCGCTCGATTCGCGGGAGAAGGTGCGTAAGGCCTTCGCATTACCTGCTAACGCCTCAGGGCTAAGTCAGGAAAACCGTATGGCTATGGATTCAGCCTTTGACGCTGCAGGTGGTTACTCAGCGATCTATGAGTCCTTTCAGCAGCACGCAACGGAGTTAGGTCAGTTCCCTATGACCTCTTTTGTAGGTTATGGAGCACTGCAGCAGATCGCCCAGCAAGGCATGATTAGAGCCTGCATTCAGACCGTAGCCGATGATATGACCCGTAAATGGATTGACCTTAAAGCTGGTGAAAATACAGACGCTGAAAAGCTTGACCGCCTAAAAGATTTAATCGAAAACAAGTATCACTTAAGACAGGTATTCCATAAGGCCTTTGCCACCACAGGTTACATGGGTGGAGCTTTAATATTTGTGAAGGTTGGACTTGACAACAAGACCGCCGATTTAAAGCTGTCGTTTACGGATGTGAGTGCAGAACTTAAGCAGGGTGAGACTTTAAGCTTTATCGTTGTTGACCCTGTCAACTGCTCTCCAGCTGACTACAACTGCATCGACCCTCTCCAGGAAGACTATATGCAGCCTAAGCGTTGGTACGTCTTGGGTACTACGGTAGATGCGTCACGCTTAATTCCTGTAGTCGATAACGAGCCACCTATCCTCCTGAAGCCTAATTATAATTTTTTGGGCATTCCACAGGCCCAAATCCTGTGGGACTACGTGATGCACTTTAACGATTGTCGCGTAAGCACCGCAAGACTTCTAAACAAGCTAAGTCTTCTCGTGGTGCAAACAGACATGGATGCAGTGCTTACTGATCCTAACGGTGTTGCAAATTTTGACACCAAGATGGACCTTTTAGCACGCTACAGAAACAATGATGCCGTTTTTGTCTGCGATAAGGACACGGAAGGCGTTATGAACGTACAGACCAGCATCGCAGGCTGTACCGACATTGTACGTCAGAGCTTGGAAATGGTCGCAGCCATTAACAGAACTCCTGCAGTTAAGCTCCTAGGCATTAGTCCAAGCGGTTTCAATGCCACAGGAGAGAGCGACATCACCAACTACTACGACTACATCCATTCCAAGCAGGAACTGCACCACGACGAGATCCAGAAGTGCCTTGACGCAATTCAGTTAGTTGAGTTTGGTCACGTCGATCCTTCAATCAGTTTCGAGTTCGTACCTCTATCAGAAGAGAATGCGGCATCTAAAGCTATGACCGCTCAGACAAGAATAGGCGCGCTAATTCAGCTTGTTGATCACCAAATCATGAGCGCCGAAGAGTTACGTCAAGCAGTAAAACGAGATGACACACTGGGTCTTTCCATGCTACCAGACGATATGCCAGAAATGCCTGACGAGCAGGACGACTTCAAGACCGATGAACCTCAGCAGAACCTGTTCAGTGGTATGAGCTCATCACAGACCGAGGATCCTGACAATGGTTAAGAAGGTAAGACTCAGTAGAGCGGTAGAGTCCAATGTCGGTGAACGTCGAGCCTACAAGAAACAGCTTGTCAGAGTTCAAAAGGACTTCCAAACCTATGTGTTAAATGAAATCTTTCAGGAGCTTGAAAGACAGAACGCTTTAACCACCGATGCCAAACTTCCTACAGTGCCAAATCTTAAGGAGCTCAAGCGCAAAACGCTCAAGCTCCTAAGACGCGGTGTTGAGTTCGAGAAGTTCCTGCAGGATCTCATAGCCAAAAACTCAAAACACTGGCTGGATGCGTTACGGCAGGTTTCATCTGGTGTCGCAGAGCGTTTCGTTAAGAAGGCTATGACATCCTCTACCAATGCACAGAAAGCTGCACTTATTGCTGCAGGCGTAAAGCCATCACTGATTAAAGAACGCTGGTCGGTGCCTGTTGTAGGCCGACAGTACTTAAGCCCTAACGCAGCATCTGCTATGCCCTCAATGATTAAAGAGAATGTGGAGCTTATAACTCACATCGGTGAGAACGATATCACTCGCATAACGGAAGTGCTGACTAAAGGCCTTCAGGAAGGCATGGACTACAACGCCTTAAGGCAGGAGCTTAACGCAACTAATGGCTTTGACGGTGCCAGAGCAGACAGAGTGGCGCTTGACCAGATCAACAAAATCAACCAACAGGTGCAGATCATGAATGCGCAGTCACTAGGCTGTACGCATGCACGCTGGAAACATGTGCCGGGTCAGTACACCTCACGCAGAACGCATATAGCCATGGATGGAAAGGAGTTCAATCTCAGCGAAGGCCTATACGACGAATCAGTACAGCGAAACGTGATACCTGGTCAACTTCCGTTCTGCAGGTGTACCTCGAGGGTCATTATTCCAACGGAGGCAACAACAGAATGAAAAAATTAGTCTATGACAGGTCTCCAGTGGACTCTGTCAGAACTGTAGACGATAACGGCTACTTGCATGTTGGAATAAGCAACATCACTAAAGAGCAGGTGGCTCCTTATCTGGGTAGCGAAATTCCAGGCTTTGAAAAGCTGGGACTGAAACCGGACGAAATTTATAACGTCTACCGACCGGCATCCGAGCTGTCAAAGCCTGCGACGGTGGAAAGCCTTAACGGCATACCGGTACTTCTAAAGCATGCCGAGGACTCAGCCGAGGCCCCTGCTTCAAATAGGGTTGGCTCAACAGGCACTGATGCCAAGTGGGAGCCCCCTTATTTAACGAATTCTCTGCATATTCAAGACGCTGATGCAATAAGACGCATCAACGACGGAACCATGCGGGAAATATCTATGGGCTACTTCTACACTCCAGTCTTAAGACATGGAGAGTTTGAAGGTGAGCCTTACGACGTAGTAATGACAGACATCTCATGCAATCACGTAGCTCTTGTTGAAGAGGGCAGAGCCGGACATGACGTGTCCGTTAAAGATTCAACTTTAACTCTTCCTGCCGGTGGTGGTAAGGAAGAACCAAAAACATCATCGGAACTTAAACAGGAGAACGACGATATGAACGAGAAGGAGAAGGCACTAGCCGAGATCTTAGAGATCGTAGCTGGCGCAGGTATTGATCCTGAAGCTTTCAAGCAGAAGCTTGATGCGGTCATCAACATTAAAGATGACAGTCAGACAACTGATGAGGACACCGAAGAGTCTAAGGCATTCGCCGAGGGCGTCGAGTACGGTGAGGAGAAAGAAAAGGAAGAACCTGAGAAGCTAGATCGCGAGCATGAGTCTGAAGGCGAAGAACGCTACCTAGAAGAGAAGAACGAGGCTGAAGACAGCGACGAAGAAAACGACTTAACCGCAGACGCGGAGGAAGCTCTAAAGTCCTGTGGCTTAGACGCTGACGACCCAACTGTAAAGGCAGCTTTTCAGAAGGGCTTTGCCTCAGGTGTGTCTTACGGTGAAGAAAAAGAAAAGGACGAGCCAAAGAAACTTGACAGCGAGCATGAGTCAGAGGGCGAAAAGAAAGCCCTGGGACAGGACTCCGCAGCCAAGATTGGTGCCATGGTAAGAGCTCAGGTCGAAGCTAAGTTTGACGCAATCCAGGAAACCTCAAAGAGCTTAGGCCGTGTGCGTGTGTCTGCCTTTGATACCGCGGCCGATGTTTACCGCGCTGCGTTAAAGGCTGAAGGCGTAAACGTAACAGGGTTAGCTAAGAGAGAATGTCGCGCTGCTTACCGCGCTCTCCTGATGGGACGTCAGTCAGCTAAGCGCGTAGCCGCAATGGACTCTAAACCAAATAAGCCTGATGCACTAAGCAAAATGCTAAATTCAATCAGAGTAGGAGAATAATTGATATGCCATTACAGAAATCAGTAGGTAATTCCTACGCACTGGGCGTGCCAGGTCAGCAGGTCGTATTAGGCCAGGCTGAGTACGCTTCATACAATCCATTATCAGACGGCACCGTAAAGGCAGGTACATTCTGCTTTAAGAAAGCAGGCACCGGTAACGGTGAAGCTTTTGCACACGCATCCGCAACCGGAGCTGCCGGCGATCTGCCATTAGGTTTCGTAGAAAGGGTGGTCGACACATACATTCCAACCGTTGGCGCAGATGCTACTGAGATTTATCCTGTGGGTGCAGCACTAACTGTTGCTATTCGCGGTCAGTTCTACTTCACCGCACCTGCCGCGATCACTTCAGACGGCTTAAAGATCGTTGTCAACCCAACCACCGGCGCTCTGGCTGTAAAAGCTGCGGCCGAAACAGGTGAGGTCGACACCGGCTGGACATGTCGTATTCCTAACGGCGGAGCTTCTGCAGCTAAGGACGACATCGTGATCGCAGAACGCTTTTAATTAAGGAGCTTTATATAATGTCAAATTTATTTAACCAGGCTAAGGATCTAGGTATCTCAGCTCCTTATGCTAAGGGCTTTATGGCCTACGACGACGTGAACGGCCAGGTAGTAGTCAATGCCAAGCGTACCGCAGCCCAGCTTGCGATGGATGCTACATTAACACCTAACGTAGGTATTCCAGCTGCATTAACCACCTTCCTGTCACCTGAGGTTGTCTCCGTTCTGGTTTCACCTAACAACGCCACTAAGTTGGCGATTGAAACCAAACGAGGAGACTTTACAACCGACTTCTATCAGTTCCCTGTAGAAGAGATTGTGGGTGGAGTGCAACCATACTCAGACTACGATCACGCAGTATCAACTGACGTCAACTACAACTATCCATCACGCGAAAACTTCCGTTTTCAGACTTCAATTAAGTTCGGTGATCTTGAAGTTGCAAAGGCATCGGTAGCAAAAGTTGCTCTTGTAGCCCGCAAACAGCGTGCGGCCGCTTCAACCATTGCCAAGGCAGCTAACCGTTTCTACCTGTTTGGCGTTCAGGGTAAGGCGCTGTACGGTTTGTTGAACGATCCAAATCTGAACGCAACTGTTTCACCTATAGCTGTAGGCGAAAACTCAACCTGGGCTGCTAAGACCGCAGCAGACGCCGGCAATTCTGCAAACCTTGTATATGCAGACATCAACAAGCTCGTAAATGAGTTGTCAACAAAGGCAGGCGGTTACTTTGACGCCAACTCACCTATGGTGTTGGGCATTTCAAATACTAAGTTCCAGTATCTGTCTATGGCTAACACTTATGGCGTAACTGCGTTACAGCTAATCAAAGCCAACTATCCTAATCTGACAGTCGAGCAGGTACCTGAGCTGTCAACTGCAGCCGGCGATATGCTGTATTTAACCCTAAAAGAGGTCGACGGCGTATCTGTAGCAGAAGCTGCATACTCTGAGAAGTACATTCTGGGCCGTTTAGTTGCTCATGAGTCAGCCTTCTCACAGAAGGCCTCAGCTGGTACCTATGGCGCCGTGATCAAGCAACCTGCTTTCATTGCAACCATGACAGGTATTTAGTTTTACTCATATACTGAACCTCGTAGATTGTGCCCCGACTTCTCGGGGCTTTTTTATTTGCGCAACTCTTGGAGACAAATAAATGACATCAAAGAAAGTAACAGCAACCACCAAAGGACACGTAGTAGGTGCAACCACTGATAGATCACAGACTGAAGCCCTCTCGGGTGCAAATGTCGTAACTCTGCGTGTTTCATTGAGACATCCGCACAAGTTCGACAATCTGCCAGACGGCAGGGGGGGATTTAAGGAAGTCGTACTGCCAGGTCTTGACGACCATTTAAGAGGTAAGTCAAGTGGCATCTTAACCGCCGAAGGTAATGCTGTATTTTTCCAGCTTCCTCGAGAGGACTGGGACTGCATTAAGAAGAAACACGGACAGGAGCAGATGTTCCTGCCATGGCACGGCAACCCTCCATTAGTGGCAGAGATTGAATCTGTAAACGCAGCTAAAGCGGGCGCCTATAAAGATGACATCGAGGCTACTGATACAGGCTTAGCCCCTCAGGACCCAGCAAAGCTGGGTGTAACCGAAGCACCAAAGACTGTATAGTGGAGATACGTCATGAGCAGTGTAGTGTTTGACTATGAAGAGTTTATAACTCGATTTGATCATATCGGTAAAGCTGTCACAGAAGGCAAGCTTACAGCGACAAGCGTGACCGCTGCTTATGACTCTATAGCGTCATGGCAGAGCACAGACGATAACAGCTTCTATCCATATGATCCTGAGAACGGGATCACGTTAAGAAAAGATGTGCTTTATCTCATGACCTGCCACGTTCTCACTCTTCAGCTGTGGTCGGGAACGGGCCAGAGCGGAAGAATTGCAAGCGCATCACAGGGCAGTATCAGCACAAGCTTTGATTTACTAAAGTCAAGTAAAGATATACCTAACTACTGGTTTCAGACCCCCTGTGGTCAGCAGTTCTGGGTGATGACATCTGCCTACAGAAAAGGTGGCCGTCTTTTTGGTGTTCAGAATTACCACCCATGGGGTTAGCATGGCCAGAGTTGACATTAAGCTCACAGGGCTTGAGAAACTGCACGCACAGATTAAGCGCGCTGGAAATCAGAAGGTTGAAATCGGCATTCTTGACGGAGCTACATATCCGAATGGCACACCGGTTTCAAAGGTCGCCTGCTATCTTGAATATGGCTGGACGCAGAATGTGACATCCAGACAGCGCGGGTGGTTTTCCTCGCAAGGCATTCATTTAAAGCCTGATACAGTTCTACATTCACCAGCGCGTCCTTTCTTTGAGGCTACCTTTAACGCGAATCGTGCTAAGTGGATTAAGTTAGGTCAGACCTCTCTAAAAGGCCTTGCAAGCTCTGAAAACGCCTTAAACAAGATCACTAGAGCTCTGCAACTTCTCGGAATGACCGCACAGCAAGATCTTCAGGACGCTGTCATAGATGGCGGAGTGGGCGGCAACAGCTTTGCTTCACGATCGCCTTTAACCACCCTGTTATACGGCAATCTCATGCACGCAGGGGGTCACAGAACCGACGGTACACCTAACCAGACAACGATCGGAAAGCCTTTGTATAGAACCGGCATACTCGAGTCATCAATAGCTTTTAACATCGTGAAGGGATAAAACATGAATCTGCATGAAATAGTACGAGGTGCGATCATACGCATTCACGATGATCAGGACTTCACCCTTTTGCGAAGTTTGCCTTCTGAGGTTAAAAACGGTGTTCGTATAGCTCAGTATCTGAGAGTTGAAGGGCTCGCGGGAAACTTTCAATCAGAAGGTGATGCAGCACTTAGCTACTCTAATAACGCTGCACAAAATACTATTGTTCGTAAGCTCTACTTGTATGCAACAGATGACAGAGCCACAAGACCCTGGACAGCGTACAGACCGCTTGCGAGGTCCGGAGATTACGTAGTCAACAATAAAGGTGAATACTGGAAGGTTGATGCAGTCGTTGAGGATTTCTCAGACGATGGTTGGGAACTTCTGCGAGTAGCTCTACAGCAAACACCGCCAAAGCTCTCAATAGTAGAGCCGGAGGCAGAAAAAGATCCTGATCTCGACGAGGAGTACAGCGATGGATGATAAGATCACTTATTCATACCGCAATCTCATATCAGCGCTGTACGAGTTTCTCTGTACTTATATCACGCCTGAGGTCGAATCTTCTCAGGTGCTCACAGGCGATGCGCAGAATATGGTCCTTCCAGAAAATGAGGACTATATCATATTTACTGTAGTCTCTCAGATGCGACACGGAACCACAGCGGAGCATTACGATCCTGATTTAGAAACACTGGCACTTAAAGAGCTTAATGAAGTTATAGTTAAGGTTGACTGCTATGCAGATAGCACCAACTCGAGTGAAAATGATGCGATTTTAAGGGCTCAGATAAGAGCCAACAATTTGCATACGCTGTTCAGGTCAAGCGTAGCCCCTGAATTTTTCAGACGTTATGGCATCTCTGCACTGTACGCAGATGACGCCACCAACACGACACTGATAAGTGACTCTAATCAGTATCTGCATCGCTGGTCAGTTAATCTCCACCTAAGCTTTAAAAATACGGTAACGGTTCCACAGCCTGGATTCACCGAGATGAAAGTTGTGATGAATTCAATAGTTACCCAAGAAGAAGCTGAAAAAGATCCTATCGGCGCAGGAAAGCTTCACGTCTGCGACGTAGATGTAAAAATACCTAATTGAACAACCAGGAGGCCTTACAATGGCGATCTCAGCATCCCAAATTGTACAAGTCCTGCCTCGAATCCTCACAGGAACAGGCACCGACTTAGTATTCAACGGCATGGTCCTAGACGATAACGTCTTATTGCCTGCAGCCACACCTCTTTCATTCAGCTCAGCAGACGCTGTAGGTGAATATTTTGGACTCACCTCTGATGAGTACAACTTCGCGGTCGTCTACTTTGGTGGTTACGACAACTCACAGATCAAGCCAAGTCTTTTATACTTTTATCGCTTGACACCAAGTGGAGCTGCTCCGTTCGTCCGCAGCGAAACTTTAGTTCCAGCTACAGCATTAGCAGCGATTAAGGCTGTAAGCGCGGGTGACATTAAAATAAGCCTGTCAGGCACTGAGTACACCGCAACGGGTATCGACTTCTCAGCCGTAACCTCTTTAAGCGACGCTGCCTCTGTCTTACAGACAGCGCTAACCACACAAGGCGCAGGCGTAACAGTAGCTTACAACTCAGTGAATGACGCTTTCACGATCACCTCAACCGCGGTAGGCGAGCAGGAGTCAATCACAGTACCAACCGGAACCGCAGCAGTAGCTTTAGGATTCAATGCAGAAACTGCAACCGTATCGGCAGGTGAGAATGCAACCGACGTTGTAGGTTCAATGACCACACTGACCCGACAGTTCCAGAACTTCGTGACATTCACAACCCTAGCAGAACCCGAAGACGCCGACGCCTTAGCGCTGGCCAACTGGGTATCAGCTCAGGCCAACGCTGGCACTATGTACTTATACGTGGTCTGGGACAGCTCAAAGGCAAACCTTGACGCAACCAATACCACAGTGATCGCTGAACAGATCAAGGCATTAAACGCAACAGGAACCACGGTAGTATACCCAAGCTACAATATTGCAGCTTTTGTTATGGGAACCGCCGCATCTATCGCCTGGGACCAGACCAACAGCACTATCACTTTTGCCTTCAAGGCGCAGAGTGGGCTAGCGGCTGACGTAACCGACACACAGCATAGCGTCGCTTTACTTGGTCACGGCGTAAACTTCATCGGTAACTATGCAACAAGAAATGACAGCTTCGTCTTCTTCTACAACGGCCAGATGTTTGGCAGGTGGTCCTGGATTGATACCTACCTCAATGCCTGCTATTTGTGCAACAAGTTGCAGGTTCAGCTCATGGCTATGTTCACCAGCAATCGTCGCATTCCTTACACCTCAGCAGGATATGCAATCATTCGCGCCAACTGTCGAGACGTTATCGAAGCCGCAATCAACAACGGCGTTATCAACAAGGGCGTCACCCTGTCAAATGCGCAGAAGTCAGCGCTGACCTCAGAGCTTGGTGGCGACTTCTCAGACGAGATCTACAACAACGGCTACTACCTGCAGGTGCTTGACGCTACAGCTCAGGCAAGACAGCAACGTGTATCACCACCTTGCAACTTGGTATACACCTACGGTGGCGCAGTGCAGAAGCTGACACTTCCTGCCATTGCAGTGGTTTAACGGAGGAAATATAAATGGCTTTTGATATTACTAGCGCTAACTCGACACTGGTCTTAACCGTCGAAAATTTATACCCAGCGGGCGTAAAAATCGAGGGTTTTTCTACTGATAACAGCTTCGCCATGGACGATGACACTATCGCGGAAACCCACATGGGCGTAGACGGCAAGCTGACAGCGGGTTTCACTCCGAGCGAAAAGAGCGTGACTATAACTCTTGATGCCGGCTCGCCTTCCTATGAAGTTCTCTGCAATATCTACAACATGTCAAAGACCAATATGACAGTATTAGAGACTTCAATGCAGATCACGGTTCCCGCCTTAGGAAAGGAGTTCAGCTTTAAAAACGGTGTGATGGTGACCGGTCATCCGCTGCCAGCAGGTGAAAAGGTTCTAGGTAACACCAACTGGACCTTTCACTTCGGTAAGTTTGACACATCATCAATTTAAAAGATCGTCCACAAGACGCGCGTAAGTTAAGCTCTGTCAAAACGACAGAGCTTTTTTATTTGAGGACTGAAAAATGAGAACATCAAAAAACATAACCATTACCGATAATGGTAATAACTACAATTATGTTCTAACCAAGATGTCAGCTTTAAATCTGCAGAAATGGACTGCTCGAGCTTTCGCTGTACTGATCGAAACCGGCATCTTAGAACAGGAAGCTGCAAGTAAGGACTTCTTAACCAATCTAAAAACAGTATTCTCTAAATTCAGCGGTGATACTTTAAGTTGTCTGGGTAGAGTCAACTGCGACAAGCTAGATGCTCTATTGCTAGATCTTATAGGCAAGACCGCAGAACGCGTGGTAGGCGCAAGTAAGATTAAGATTACTGAAACTGACCTTGACAGCACCCTCGAGAACTTAAGCTCTCTATTAGAGCTCGAAAAGGAGTGCCTCTTTATAAATTTTCCGATGTTTGCAGACGTCAAGCCGTCAGACTTCCAGCCCTCAGACCAGACAGAAAAAACTACTGCCAAACAGCGAACATTGATAAGACCTTCTCGATCTTAATCGCAAACAGGCTCGCGACCCTTCGCGAGCTTGAAGAGTACTACTCTATCGACGATGCGCTTGACATTCTCGAATGCTGGTCAGTCAATCAGTTCAACAGATATATAGCGCAACAGCCAGACAAACAGAAGAGGTTCTAAATGGCCACCATCGCTGACATGATTAAAATTCAGCTCGGACTTGAAACCGCAGAGTTCAACAAGTCCCTGCAGAAGTCTAAAGAGAACATTCAGAAGACCTCCTCTGAACTTGCCAAAGGTGCTGATCAGGTAGCAGGCAAAGCCATAGGTCAGATCGCCGGAATTGCCAGAATGGTGGCCGCGCCTCTCGCAGGAGCCATGTCCATAGGCTCAATGATTAAGTCATACTTTGGCGGTGTGGCTCAGGTAGCTCAGATGACAGGAGCCTACAGTCCTCAACTTGACGAGTGGCGCAAAAAGAGAGCTCTGCTAAACCGCGTTACGGCTGAAGACATTCAGCTCTACAAGAAAAGTCGCGAGGCACTAACCAAGTTTCAGATAACCCTGGCTGACATCTCAGCTAAGGTTATGAGACAGGCGTCTCCTGCTTTTAAGTACTTTGTCGAAAAGCTCGAAAAGGTCAGCGAGTGGATGGACGCTCACAGCGATGACATCGTTCGCTTTATCACGGTTCTGGCAGGAGTTATCGCGACCGCGCTTACACCAGCACTCTTAAAAATGGCAGCCGCTTTGCTGTTCAATCCTATCACCTGGATTGTTGCTGCGCTTGTAGGCCTGGCAATGGTGATCGACGACCTCATCGTTTGGCTTCAGGGCGGAGAGTCTGCACTTGACAGCTTCTGGTCGCAGTTCGGCTCCCGTGAACAGGTTCTCGCGAAGATACAGACAGCAATTAAGCTGACCGTAGCAACGCTTGAAGCTATGTGGGAATCGCTCAAAGCCGGAATAAAGGCTGCGGTTGAATGGTTTGGCGAGTTCTGGGCCAGCTGTAACGGTACAGAGCGAGTAGTCGGCACGCTGAAAGACGTCTTTTATTCAGTTGTTCAGACTGTGAAAGATGTCATAGCCATTTGGGACAGCTTAGTCGACATTATGAAAAAGACAGGGTTCCTTGATGATCTTGCAAATGCCTTCGATGGTGCGCTGTCTTTTATCCTTGGTGCTTTTAAGCTGTTCTTCTCAGCTCTGCAGGCCATCTTTGGTCTAATCAAAGGACTTTTAACTGGAGACTGGGGGTCATTTAAAGAGGCTGTTTCAAAGGCGGTAGACGGTGCAAAAGAGGCCTTTACTGGTCTTCTCAAAACGGTAAAAGCCGTACTAAGCCAAATCTGGGAACTCGCAAAAGAGATATTCAGTCGTGTAGGTTCCTCTCTCAAGGATGCTTTAACTCCAGACCTTGACAGCTGGGGTAAAAAGCTCAATCCAATGAACTGGTTCAGCTCCGACGCTGCCGAAACTGCAGAAGCTGGGCTCTCTGCTGAAAGATCTTCAGTCACGGCTACAACTAACACCCGCTCTACAAGCGTCGACAGTCATGCGGTTGTCAACGTTTACTCAGCCTCACCCGAGGCGGTCGATAGAACTCTCGACAGGTTCTCGCCAGGAATCAGCTACTCCGACTATGTAGATCAATCATCGCAGTCAGTTTTTTAAGGAGATTTAGTATGGCGGACATCCCAGGAGGAAATACGGGCGGTCTTTCCGGCGCGCTAAACAAAGGCATGGGTGTGATCGCTGACAAGGCGGTAAGCTACGGCAACAAATGGCTTGACAACAAAATCAACTTTGGCCTTAACTATGCCAAAAATTATGCTCGTCAGTTCGACTTTCTCGGCCTCATGCCAGAACAGTGGACCCTGCTGGACAGCGAAGGCGAGAAAGCCTTTGATTTCGACAGCTTCGCAAAGCTTAATCTGAAATCCGAAAGTAAAATCATTCAGGCTCCTGTCGAGGGAGGAAGTTTCGTTATGTACAACAAGCTCAATACACCACTTGAGCTTAAGTGCGTTCTCATTAAGCAGGGTCTGCCTGAAGAGCTTCAGACCTATGTTGATGCACTCCTTGACTACGCGGACAGCACTACTCTATTGTCGATAGTCACACCAGACAAGGAGTACTCGAACATGAACCTTGTCTCGGTAAGTTTTGACCGCTCCGCCGAGGTGGGCATTAATCTCATCATAGCAGATTGTGCCTTCACCGAAGTCAGACAGGTCACACCTGAGTACACATCAGCTCGAGTTGCTAAAAAGGTTAATCGCGGCAGGCAGCAGGGCAAACCAAGATCAATGCTCTCTTATATCAAAGGAGGTTTTAAGTGATTGAAATACCTCTGACCGCAATTCCTAATCAGGAGGTCTCTGTAGAGCTTGATGAACAGGATTGTACGATACAGGTGCGACAGCTTGGATCGTACACTTTTCTGTCTCTATGGCTTGATGCCGATTTAATCGCTGAAAACGCAATCTGTATGCCTGGTGTCGCAATTCTTCAGGGGTACATTCCAAAGTTTAAAGGAAACTTTGTATTGGTGGATTCGTCAGATCCTGAAAAGCAGCAACGGTCAGACTACAGAGAGCTCGGATCGCGTTTCCTTCTTCTTTATCTTACAGAGGCCGAAGTGAATGAGCAGTCTCAATCTGTATGATGCGAAAGCAAAAGCGCAAAAGCCGAACAATAATACTTCGTTCAGGCGTCGCAAAATTAGAGTTCAAATCACCCTGTCAAAGGGACGTTTTAAGAATAAAGAAGGCAACTCGATCGTACTTGATGACTTTGGTGTCGCGGTGAAGATTGACAAAAGTGGACCCCCAGAGTTTGGCAAAGCAAGCATCGAAATTTATGGGCTAAGCCTTGACGTAATGAGCCAGCTGTCAACTCTTAGCATGCGTCCGCTTTTCACAAGACGAAACTATGTCAATGTTTTCGCGGGTGATGAATTCTCGGGCATGTCGCAAGTGTTCGCAGGTTCAATCACAAGTGCGTCAGCTGACTTTAATGGCGCTCCCGAGGTCAAATTTAAGATCGAGGCCCGCATAGGCTATTTCGGTTCTGTGACAGCGCAAGGACAAGGTGTCGTCAATGGCACACAGCCTGCATCCTCTTTTATCGCACTCCAGGCAAAAGCTGCAGGGCTTAACTTTGAAAATCAAGGCGTAAATGCCAGCATTCAGAACTCTGTTTTCACCGGGTCTCCAATAGAGCAGGCAAGACAGGCAGCAAACCAGATTGGTGCAGAGCTTATCATCGACGATGAGAAGATGATCTTAATCGGTAACGGTAAGAGCATAAAAGGAAATGTACCTGTGTTGTCAGCCACCTCAGGGCTGCTGGGCTACCCGGTCATGTCTCAAAATGGCATCGAATGCAAAGCTATCTTTAATCCAAATTTCAGATTTGCAGGTCTCGTCGAGATCAAGTCGATGGTGCCAAAGGTCTCAGGACAGTGGCGCATTATTAAGCTCTCGCACAGCCTGTCGGCAAACCTTCCGGGTAACGGACAGTGGGAAAGTAGCATAACTGCTTACTATCCATCTATGAGCGGTGCAATAGGCCGTTTTATGTGAGATACTTAAATGAACGATTCAGATATTAGTGCAGACAACAAACGCCCGCTACACGGAGTGTATTCTGCTAATTCAGACTACAACGCCACACAGCAACAGATTGAGGCGCGACTGCAGAGAATAGAGACCGCCTTTATCGCTAAGATCGACAGTTGTCAGAGCTCAGGCATTGCCGGGGCTAAAACGGTCAGTGCAACACCTCTGACACAGATGACTGATGGTAATGGCAATGGCTATCAGTCGCCTCCGTACCCTTCCCTGCCACACTACCGGATACAACAGGGTAGAGGCGCCATAATCATGAACCCGAGACCAGGCGACATCGGTGTTTTTGTCTGCAGTAAAAGAGATATCTCCAAGATATCCGTGTCCAACAAAACACCGGCGCCCCCAGGCTCAACCAGAAGCTTTTCAGGCTCTGATGCAGTCATGGTGGGGAGTATTCACACTGAATCACCTACCTATTACATTTCATTTGAGGATGATAATAAAATTCTAATCCATGCGCCATCCGGAGTGACTATCGAGAGCGATTCCTTTGTAGAAGTTAATGCGCCAGAAGTTTCAGTTAAGGCCGATGCCGTAAAGGTAAATGCAACAAAAACGGTAACCGTAACAGCCGCACAGACAGTTACGGTTAAGTCATCCGAGATAACACTTGACGGTCACGTCACCATAACCGGAGGCATCAACGTAGGCGGTGGCTCTGGAGCAACAATAGATGGATCAATCGCCCTTACCGGAACTGTAAAAGCCGATCAGGATGTAACCTCCGGTGGCATTTCTCTGCAAAACCACGTTCATGGTGGTGTTCAGACAGGGGACTACGACACGGGCAAACCAAAATAGAGGAGAAACGATATGTCATCACCTCATACTCTGACGCTTGATTTCGATTGGGATCTACACGTTGATCCTGCCGGGAATCTACCGGTGAGCCTTGAAGGCTACAGTGTAGCTCAGAATGTAGCAAATGCCTTCCGGCTTTTCACATCTGACGCTTGGTACTTCCCTGAGAGGGGCATATCTCACTTTTTAATTGAGCTGAAAAAAGGCCCTCGGTTAAACGTGCTCAAATCAAGACTAAAGCAGACCGCGATGCAGGTGGATGGCGTCAAAGACTGTGAGATCGTACTTCTCAATGTTGAAGACAGAGACCTGAGTGGTCTGGCTACCATAACTCTAACTAGCGGAGATAAATTCGATGTTGCAATTTAATCCAGATACCGGTTTTTCAGTTTCAGAGGTCTCTGACATCAGGGACGAGGTATCCCAATCATGGGTAGAGGCATTCAAAGAGCAGGGCAGACCTGACCTTAATACGGACCCGGAGACCCCACAGGGCCAGATAATCGACTCTGAAACTGCAGCAATTCATCAGAAAGACGTGGAGTTGGCCTTTTTAGCTCAGCAGTTCAACCCCCAGACAGCATCTGGTCGATGGCAGGACGCGCTGGCTAAGATCTACTTCATTAGTCGCAAACCTGCAATCAACTCAACCTGCGTATGTACGCTTACAGGTATCAACGGAACCACCGTAACCGCCGGAGTGCTGATTCGGTCAAGCTACGATCAGACATTATGGTCATTAAACGAAGCCGTAACTATAGGCACTGACGGAACTACAACGGCGACCTTCACCTGCCAAAGCGAAGGTGCTATCCAGGCCGGAGCTGGAACCTTAAATCAGATCGTGACAGCCACACCTGGGTGGGATGCGGTAACCAACGCCGCAGCAGCTGAGGTAGGCCAGCTGGTGGAGAGCCAGGCAGCCTTTGAGGCTCGACGCTATCAATCTGTAGCACTAAACGGCAGAAGTACAACCACAGCTGTATATGCTCGAGTCGCAGAGGTTGACAGCGTCATAGCAGCTTACGTCACTGACAATAAGACCAACATCAACAAGACCATCGACGGATACACGCTGTCTCCGCACTCAATCTACGTAGCTGTTATAGGTGGAGCCGATGACGACATCGCTAAGGCGATCTACAACTCAGTAAGCGCGGGCTGCGACTACAACGGCAACACCACAGTGAATGTAACCGACCCGAACACAGGTGCGATTGAAGCTGTAACCTTTATGCGACCAACTCAGCTATCACTGTACGTGAAGGTAACACTTCAAGACGACGGTAATCTTCCTGACGGGTACAAAGCAATCGTGCAGCAGGCCGTTTATAACAATTTCTACGGATTAGATACATCGACAACGATTAGTGGGGAAGCAATCCTCCGTGTTGTAATGAACACCGACCTCTACGCGTCTCGGTTTATGCCCTCGGTTTTGAACGCCGGTATAAGTCAGATCCTGAGAGTAGAAGTATCAGCCGACAATAGCACCTGGGTGGACTACGTCCATGTACCTATCAGCAACGAGCCAACACTGGAACTCGAAAGCATTCAAGTCGACGTAGCATCATAAGGAGTGAAGCATGGAAGCAGATGACAACTTCTACATAGACGCAACGGTTCAATCCCAGTACGCCGCCTCACCCCACATAAGAGCGCTCGTGGACTCGTTCTGGAAAGCTATCAACCCAGAAGCCGACATCAACGAGATCTACGAGAAGATGGTAAACCCAGAAACCGCCGAAGGATTCGGTCTGGATGTCTGGGGACGAATCGTGGCCATCGGCCGAGAATATATAGCATTAGATGAAAACACCAAATACCTAGGCTTCAATCCGCCAGCAGGAGTAACAAACCCAAGGTTGAACTCACTGAACAATGCGCCTTTTTATAGGCCAGTGGACGGAAAAGTCAGACTCGCAGACAACGCGTACCGTACATACATCTTCATTAAGGCGATGATTAACATCGGCACCGGAACTCTGGCAAGCATCAACGCAATGCTAGCTTTTATGTTTCCGAACACGAAGATCTGCTGTATTCATGTTGACACAATGATTTTGCGACTCGTCATACAGACTAGGATAAGCGCTGCGGACAAAACGGCATTGCTACAGCTGCCATGGCTCCCCGCGGGCGTAGGTCTTGAGCTGTACCAGGTCGTAACTCCGACATTCGGTTTCAACGGTTCCGGTCTGATGCCTTTCAACCAGGGAACCTTCGCAACCTACAAAGTAACCAGCAATCAATAGAGGACAAAACAAATGGCCGTATTCAACGAACCAACTCAATGGGATCACACCCTAGGCAACAACGCTGATACCTCAACTCTGCCTGATGACGCAGCCGCAACCGCAGGTATCGCATCACTTCAAAAACTATTCCAGATCATCAACTCCACTCCACTAGAGGCTGGAGGTATTGCACCAGACCGTGAGGACGTCAACGCCCTTTTTAAATACCTGGGCGATCAGATTTTCTATACCCAGAACGGAGGAATCCCAAGCTACAACGCTGCCTACGATTACATCCCAGGACGCGTAGTCCTTTACACCGACAACAATCTTTATAAGTGCATCCAGGCCAACGGGGCCAACTCCACAGTAGTCGCACCAACAGACAGTACTTACTGGTCTCAGATTCCTACATACACTGACTTACCCGATCCGATTCCTGCCGGAGTTATTCTGACTTTTGGCGGCTCAACCGTACCTGAAGGTTTTTTACTGTGTAACGGTGCCGCAATCTCAAGAACTACCTATGCAAAACTATTTGCTGCAATTGGTACCCTATATGGTGCTGGTGACGGTGCAACGACTTTTAATTTGCCAGACATGAGAGACAAATTCGCAGAAGGTTCGGGTACTTATACTGTTGGTACAGCCGTTGAAGCTGGCTTACCTAATATTACAGGTAAATTTGGAATTATTTGGTCAGCAGCTTTAAGTATTT
>OIZS01000092.1_pt1 | contig 47701 bp, 46 predicted proteins | sample 1588641 | NCBI WGS metagenome assembly OIZS01 (sample SAMN03283240) | human gut metagenome | biome: human-associated habitat; material: feces | host: Homo sapiens | place: Peru | collected 2012
CGACGAAGATGATGAACTCCTTATCCTGGATCTCCAGGTTGAAGTCGGTAACAGACGGGGCAGTTGCGCCCGGATAGATCTTGTAGATGTGCTGGCAGCTAATGGAAGCCATAATCGTTATCCTCCGTAAAATATTTGGTGTTTCACGCTCTTGACGGCGTGTTGTTTCATTGGTACTATAATAACAGATAATTTTGTGATATAAAATAGCATTTTATTGATTAGAGGTGTCAGATATTGCTGTTTGACTGGAACACCATCGCCGCACCGGCTGCACTGCTGGACGTGCAGCTTTCCGCGCCCCGCACCCTGACCGGCGAAGGGCTGTGGGTCTGCCTTGTTTCCAGCGGCAGATGCGCGGCTTCCCTACCCGGGGCGTCGGCTGCGCCCGCCGGCTCTGTGCTGGTGCTGCCGCCGCAGTCCGCAGCGGCAGGACATCTGATCTTAAGCCGCGCCCCGCTCACCCTGACCCCGGAGGACAGCTGCCACCTGCTGTGCGTCCAGCTGACCGGGCAGGCCAGCACGCAGTTTTTGAACGGCTTGCGGGAGCTGCCCTACCTTGCCAAAGGCGAGACCTGCCCTGCCGCCGCCGAACTGATGGGGCGCCTTGCGGAGGAAAAGCCCACCCACAGCCGCGCCCGCAGCCAGCTGGTCTTTGCCCTGCTGTGCGAGCTGGCAGATGCCGACAGCGCCGCACCCGCCCTGCCCCCGCTGGTGCAGGCCGCCATTGAGGATATCCGCGCCAACTACGCGGGGCTGTACGGCGTGGAGGAACTCAGCGAGCGGCTGGGGGTCTCCAAAAGTCATCTGGTGCGCACCTTTACCGCCTCCGTGGGCGTGCCGCCGGGCAAGTACCTGACCACCGTGCGCATCGAGGCCGCACAGCGGCTGCTGCTGCACCGGGAGTACACGCTGGACGTGGTGGCCAGCCTGTGCGGCTTTTCCGGGGCGAACTACCTGTGCCGGGTATTCAAAAAAGAAACCGGCCAGTCCCCTGCACAATGGCGGGCACTGACCGGTCGCGCCGCACAGGCCGGACTTACGCCCGAGGAGACCATGCGGGAGCAGGAGATGTATATTTAAGCCGTCTCGGCCTTTTTTCTGCGCAGCAGAAACAGGGTCAGCAACGCAGTGAGCAGTTCCGAGGCTGGGAAGGCTGCCCATACACCCGGCATCCCGAACACCGCGCTGAGCACCAGCGAGCAGGCCACAATGGCCACCATGCCCCGGCAGATGGAGGTGATGGAGGCCTCTGCCGGGCGGTTCACGGCGCTCAGATAGCCCGCCGCCATAATGTTAAAGCCTGCAAAGAAGTAGCCCACAAAGTACATCCGCATCCCGGTGTGGGCGTACTGCGCCATCTGCACCGAGTTTTCGCTGTTGAACCAGCTTACAAAGGGATCGGTCAGGCCGAACACCGCAGCGTACAGCACCGCCGCCAGCACCAGCACCGTGCCGCTGCCCAGCAGCAGCAGTTTCCGCGCCCCGGCGTGGTCGTTCTGGCCGTAGCAGCGGCTCACCAGCGGCTGTGCGCCCTGTGCCACGCCGTTGAAGATGGCGGTAGCCACCAGCGCAAAGTTTGCCACCACGCCGTAGGCTGCTACGCCCACGTTGCCTGCCAGACCCAGCAGCAGAAAGTTGAACACCGTGGTGGTCACGCCGGAGGAAAGCTCGCCCACAAAGCCGGAGATGCCCAGCTGACAACTCTGCCCCAGCAGCCTTACCGAGGGCAGCTGCCGCACAAATTGCAGGGTGTTCTCCTTTTTAAGGAAATGGCGGCTGCAAATGGCGATGCTGATGATGGGCGAAACCGCCGTTGCCAGCGCCGCACCGGCCAAGCCCAGCCCCAAGGGGAACATGAAGATATAGTCGAACACCACGTTGAACAGACTGCCGCTCAAGGTCGCCACCATGGCAAGGGAGGGGTCGCCATCGTTGCGGACAAAGGCCGAAACGATGTAGTTGCACATAAAAAACGGGGTGAACAGCAGAAAGATGCGGGCGTAGGGGATGCCCAGCGTCACGATGCCTGCATCGCCGCCCATGAGCCGCAGCAGCGCCCCAGGCACAAAGGCACCCGCCAGCATCCACGGAATAGACGCCAGCACGGCGCACAGGATGGCGTTGGAGAAATACCGCTGCCCCCGGGCATCGTTCTGTGCCTTGGCAATGGCGTAGCGGGTAGCCGAGCCCAGCGCGATCATGGAGCCAATGGCAAAAATAAAGTTATAAATGGGCAGGCAGAGGTTGAGCAGGGTAACACCGTCTGTACCGGCGGCCTGTGCAATAAAATAGGTATCGGCCAGAATATAGCACGAAGTGCCCAGCAGACCAAAAATATTCTGCGAGACATATTTAAAGAACTGTTTTGTCAGATCCATACACTTTTTCCTTTTTTCCTGTTTTTGCATACGTCTGGAAATTGTAGCATATCTGCCGCCGCAAGTCAACCGCAAAACCCGCCCATTACCGTATAAAAGAAGCAGTTGCGCACAGCGCCCTGCGGGTGTATACTGAACACTGCCGCACCTTGCGGCACACCTGTATGCAGAAAGGAAGAAGCCCTATGTCCGACAGGATCTTATTTTCCATCGGCGAAGCGCTGATCGATATGATCCCCTCCCGGGTGGGGTGCAGTTTTGACGAAGTGCCCGCCTTCAGTCCCCGGGTGGGCGGTGCCCCGGCCAATGTCTGCGCCGCCGTTGCCCGGCTGGGCGGGCGCAGTGCGCTGCTGAGCCAGCTGGGCGATGACCCCTTTGGCCACAAGATCTCCCGGGCGCTGGCCGGATGCGGCGTGGAACTTTCCCATCTGGAATTTACCAGCAAAGCCAGCACCGCGCTGGCCTTCGTCAGTCTGGCAGAAAACGGCGAGCGCACCTTCAGCTTCTGCCGCAAGCCCTCCGCAGACCTGCTGTACGCCCCGGAGCAGATCGACCCGGGCTGGTTCTCGCAGGCCTTTGCCCTGCATTTTTGCAGCGTCTCACTGGTGGACAGCCCCATGCGCTACGCCCATCTGGCTGCCATCACTGCCGCACGGGAGGCGGGCGCCATCCTCAGCTTTGACCCCAATCTCCGTTTCCCCCTCTGGCCGGACCGTGAGCAGCTGCGCCAGACCGTGTGGCAGTTTCTCCCCCTGACCCATATCCTGAAGCTCTCGGACGAGGAGTTACCCTTCCTTACCGGCACCGAGGATATTGAAGCCGCGCTGCCCGCGCTCTTTACCGGAGATGTGCAGCTGGTGCTGTACACCTGCGGCAGCAAGGGTGCCCGCGCCTACACCCGCACCGCCAGTGCCCGCGCCCGCAGCCCCAAGGTAACAGCGGTGGACACCACCGGCGCGGGGGACGGCTTTATCGGCTCGTTCCTGTGGCAGCTGCAGCGGGACGGCGTGACCACCGCCGAGCTGCCAAAGCTTTCCCGCAAGCGCCTGACTGAGTATCTGGCCTTTTCCAACCGCTTCTGTGCTATCAGCGTGCAGCGCCACGGTGCGCTCGACAGCTACCCCACCTTGGCACAGATGGAGCAGCCAGAAACCGTTTTTCCCTTGCCTTGAGGGCAATTTTACAGCACATTTTGTATTTTTTAATATTTATATGCTATATTGTATAAAAAGTCCGCTCTTTCACCACCCAAAAGGAGGAACCCATGCCCTTTGAGTTTGCTTTTCTGGACTGGCTGTACCAGTTCCGCAACCCGGTAATGAACACGATCTCCATCTTTTTTGATTACGCCGGTGCTCACGGCGAGATCTGGATCGCGTTCACCCTGCTGCTTCTGCTCTTCCGGCGCACCCGCAAAGCGGGCTTTGCCATGGCGGTGGCGCTGGTGCTGTACTTCTTCCTCAAGCCGCTGTTCGCCCGCCCCCGCCCCTGCGATCTCAACACCTCCATCACCATGCTGGTGGCGCGTCCGCATGGACACTCCTTCCCCTCCGGGCACACCGCCTCCGGGGTGGCGGCTGCCTACGCGCTCTGGCTGCAAAACCGGAAGCTGGGCACGCCCGCGCTGGTGCTGGCAGTTTTTATCGCCTTTACCCGGCTGTACCTCTATGTGCACTTCCCCACCGATGTCCTTGGCGGCGCAGTGCTGGGCATCGCACTGGGCACTGCGGCCTCCGCATTTGCAAACTATATGGCGAATCTCAAGAGTAAACAACAAATTGTATAAAAATTTTCGTGCTCTTTTTATTCCAGCTGCCGTTCCCCTCTACGACCCCTCCCGTGAAAATGCAATGCCGGAGCGTCCGCAGACGCTCCGGCATTGCTCTATTTAAAATAATTTTTCCGCTGAAAATATCCAGAGCACAAGCGGCGGATATTCCAAATCGTCCCGCTTAAAATTATTCCTCCGGGAGCTGCACTTTCCGGTTCTGTGCCGGGTCCCAGCACACCAGCTCCAACCGACTGCCCGCAGGCAGGGCGGCGTCCGGCTTTGCCGCCTGCCAGCAGCGCTTGAGCGCCGCAGCGGCATCCTCTGCGCCGGGCAGTTCGGTGCACAGCACCGTGCCCTGCCAGCCGTTTTCCGTGTACAGGCTCAGTGCGCCCGCCTTGCCGTCCAGAATGGCGGTGATGTCCTGCTGCAGCTGCGTGTAGCCCTCGGCGGTGGCGGCGTACTCGCCGTGCCACTTTTCAAAAAACACCGAGAACTCTCCGCACAGCTCAATCAGCAGATCCTCTGTGCCGGAGGGGCTTTGCACCACCAGCGCCAGATCCTGCTCCTCCATATAGTCAAAGTCCGGGTCATCCCATGTGTGCACGGTGACTTGCTGCCGGCTGAGCAGCATCAGCAGTTCTCCCTGCTTTTCAGCGGTATCAAAATCGCCCTGCGGGCTGTTCCAATCTGTGTTCATCGGTGTTCCTCCGTTTATCCGTTGTGCGGGCAGAATTTCAAACTGTCCGCTCGCTGTCGTCTCCGTGCTTTTCCGCTGCGGCGCGGGCCTTCTGTTCCTTTTTGGCGCAGTAGAGCGCGCGGTCGGCGCGGTCCTTCACTGCGGCCACGTCCTCCCCGGAAAAGGCGGCAGAGCCAAGGGAGACCGTCGGCAAAATGGCAAACACCTTGCGCCGCTCTGCCAGCAAAGCTTGCAGCGTTTTTGCGCAGCGGGCTTCGCTTTCCTCGTCCTTCAGCAGCACACAGAATTCATCGCCGCCGATGCGGTAGCAGTAGCCGCAGCGGGCATAGGCTTTTTTGATGCAGTCTGCGATCTCGGCAAGGCAGACGTCCCCCTGTAAATGGCCGTAGCGGTCGTTGATCTGCTTGAAGTCATCCACATCAAACACCACCAGCACCCCGCCGCTGCGGCGCATCTCAGCGGTGCGGTTCAGGTAGCTGTTCTGGTTCAAAAGCCCGGTCAGCGCGTCCAGCTGGTTCCACATTTCGCTGCAATAAATATAGTACAGCACCGACAGCAACGTGACGCACAGCCATGTAACGTGCAGCGCCGGCAGCGCGAGCTGGATCACGGTCTCCGCGCCCAGAAACAGGGTCAACGGATAGATCAGCATGCGGCTGCGGTTCTGAAAGGCCGCCGCCGTGCGCACCGTAGCCACCATAAGGTACAGCATGGCGGCATAGTACATGGCCACATAAATATAGAAGTACGCGCCCCGGGCGTAGAGGTTTTCCCTGCTCACCGAGAACACCAGCCCATAGGGCAGCGTTGCCGCCAGAAAAAGCAGATACGCACCCTCGCAGCACACCGCTGCCTTGAATACACGCCGGATGATGGATTTTTTATCCAGCACATATACCAGACACAGCGGCACCGCCGGTGTCAGTCCAAAGCCCAGATAGTTGGACAAAATATTCAGCCAGCGGTAGCCCGGCGGTGCGCCGTCCACCACGATGGTGATGACCTCCAGCACCGAGATGCACGCAATGAGCGCAAAGGCCAGAAGGAACCCGCGCTTCTGCTTTTTATTTAAAGATTCGCTCAGCCTTGTAAGAAGGCACATAAAGCCGAGCACAAAAAGATCAATGGTCGTTAAAATAAAAAAATATCTATCCATTGCAAGTTATACCGTTCTGTGAACTGATGCCCCGGACAGGGCACATACAATATTATTGTATCACTCCACAAAGCTTTTCTCAACCGGGAGCTGCGGATTTACCTTCGCAGTCCATTTGCAGGGAAAATTGCAAAACGTTCTTTTCTCTGCATAGAAGTCCTCGGCAGAGAGGACACGCTAAAAATGCTTCAGCGCCTCCCGGACGGCTTTTTGCGGTGGATCTCCAGTTTGGACAATGCACATACCGTCTCGATATGCTCCGTATGCGGGAACATATCCACCGGGGTAAAGCCCTCGGCCTTATAGCCCAGCTTTGTCAGGGTGGCAAGGTCGCGGGCGAGGGTGACGGGGTTGCAGCTGACATAGACCACCCGCTTCGGCGCCATGCGCGCCACGCTGGCAAGAAATTCCGGGGTGGAGCCTTCGCGCGGGGGGTCCATAAAGATCACGTCTGCCTTCTCCCCTGCTGCGGCCGCTTCGCCAATCCAGCGGGTGGCATCGGCGGCAAAGAAGCGGGCGTTCTTTACGCCGTTGTGCCTTGCGTTGCCAATGGCGTCCTGCACGGCGTCCCGGTTCAGCTCCACGCCCACCACCTGCTTTGCATGGTCGGCGGCGGTCAGGCCAATGGTGCCAATGCCGCAGTAGGCATCCAGCACTACCTCCTTGCCGGTCAGCTTTGCAGCTTCCACCGCAAGGTCGTACAGCACTTCGGTCTGGGCGTGATTGATTTGATAAAAGCTGCGCGGGCTGATGGCGTAGGTCTTGCCGCAAAGGGTGTCCAGAATGAACCCCTTGCCGTACAGCACCTTTTCCGCTTCGCCCAGCACCACGCTGGTCTTGCGGCTGTTCACGTTCTGCACCACGGTGGTCACAGTCACGCCGCGCTGCGCTGCCTCTGCCAGCAGCGCCTTTACAAAGTTTTTCGCCCCCGGCAGCACCGGCTGCGCTGTCACCAGAACCACCATCACCTGCCCGGTGGCTACGCCCCGCCGCAGCAGGCAGTGGCGCACAAGGCCGGTGCCCTTGTCCTCATCGTAGGGCTGGTAGCGGCAGGCGTTGGCGGCAGCCCGCACCGCCTGCATGGTTTTGTCCAGCACCTCGTCCTGCAGCAGGCAACTTTCCACCGGCAGCACCTTGTGGCTGTTTGCCGCGTAGATGCCGGAGGTCAGTTTTCCACCAAAGCCGGGAGCAAAGGTGGAAATCACCTTATTGCGGTAGTGGTAAGGCTGCTCCATGCCCCGGATGGGGTGCACCGGGCCGTATTTGCCCACAAGAGCACGCACTTTTTCTTCCTTCTGTTTCAGCTGTTCGGCATAGTCCAGCCCCAGCAGGGGGCAGCCGCCGCAGTTTTTGACACGCAGTTTGCAATCCATGGCAGTTTCTTCCTTTATATAACAGATACTCTCTTTTCAGGATATCACAGGGCGGGGTGGATTGCAACCGCAAGCCGGTGCGTTTTTTGCAGTTTTCTTTTTTACCGCCGGGGCTTTACTTTCCCGCGATGATTTGCCATAATAGGGACAGAAAACGACCGTTTACGGGAGGGCTACAAGATGAAGATCATGGTTTTTGATGTAGGCGGCACCGAGATCAAATACTCGGTCATGAATGAGCAGATGCACCGCACGAACAGCGGCGCGGTGCCCACGCCGCAAGATACGCAGGCGCAGTTTCTGGATGCAGTCTACCGGCTGTATGCGCCCCATAAGGACGAGGTGAGCGGCATTGCCATGGCGCTGCCGGGCTTTGTGGATAACCGCACCGGCTATGTTTCCAACGGCGGAGCGCTGCTGTACAACACCGCTACCCCGGTGGGGCAGCTGCTGGCGGAAAAGTGCGGCTGCCCTGTCATACTGGAAAATGACGGCAAGGCCGCCGCCATGGCAGAGCTGGCAAACGGCGCGCTGAAGGACTGCTGCAACGCTGCGGTGTTCATCATCGGCACCGGCGTGGGCGGCGGCATTATTGCCAACGGACAGCTGGTGCGCGGGGTGCACTTTACCGCCGGGGAGTACAGCTTTGTCAACACCAACGCCGAGGCGTGGGACGCCCCGGACCAGAACATGGCCTGCCAGTGCAGCACCAAAAATTTGCTCAAATGGTACCGCGCCCGCAAGGCACTGCCGGAGGACGCCCCGCTGGACGGACGCAGCTTTTTTGCCGCCGCCAACGCCGGGGAGCCGGAAGCCTTAGAGGTGCTGCGGCGGTTCTGCCACGCGGTGGCAGTGCAGATCTTTAACCTGACCGTTCTGCTGGATGTGGAAAAGGTAGCCATCGGCGGCGGCATCAGCAAGCAGCCCCTGCTGCTGGAAAGCCTGCGCAGCGCCTACGATGGACTGTACGCCTCCCGGGCGGGACAAGCTTACATGGAGGGCTTACCCCGCTGCCAGATCGTGCCCTGCGCCTTCAGCAGTGAAGCCAATCAGGTAGGCGTTGCCGCCGCATATTTTGAAGCCATGCAGAAAAAATGTTGATTTCCAGCCGGTTTCATGGTACTATATCTGCCGTGTGCTCTGCACGCAAAACACGAAACAAAGATGCAGAGCCGGACAGCCCGCGGGCTGTCCGGCTCTGCTTGTATTCAAAAATATTTTTCTGCATCGTTACGCATTCAGGCGGGCAAAGGCCTGCCGGACATCGCCGGAGAAATACAGCGTGCCCAGTGCGCACACCGGGCCTTCGCCGCCCAGTTCCTGCGCACGCGCCACACCGGTCTCGATGCTGTCCGCAGCCTCGGCGGTGCAGCCGTAGGCGCGGATATGCTCGGCCAGTGTCTGCGCCGGCATGGCACGGGGGTTGTGTGCCGTCACGGTCACGAACCGCTCGGCCAGCGGTGCCAGCAGCGCCAGCATCTCGTCTACGTCCTTGTCTGCCATAACGCTGACCAGAAAGACGAATTTCTGCCCGGGGAAGCGGTCTTTCAGGCTCTGCACTGTGGCGCGCATCCCGTGGGCGTTGTGGCTGCCGTCCAACACAAAGGCCGGGCTGTGGCGCAGCAGTTCAAAGCGCCCGGGCCAGCTTACCTGCTCCAGCCCGGTGCGGATGGCGCTTTCCGGGATGTTCCAGCCCTGCTGCCGCAGCACCCGCAGGGCGGTGATGGCCAGCGCGGCGTTGCGGGGCTGATAGCTGCCGATGAGCGGCAGCCGCACCCCGTCCAGCCCGTCAAAGCTGAAGGTAACTGCATCCAGATTCCCGCCGGTGATTTGCAGCTTTGCAAAGTCTACCTCCGTAAAGGGAGCGTGCTGCTGTGCCGCCACCCGGCGCAGCACGGCGTCTGCCTCCGGTGCGCCTCCGTAGCTCACCACCGGGCAGCCCGGTTTGATGATACCGGCCTTGGCGGCGGCAATATCCGCCAGCGTAGGGCCCAGCTCCTTGACGTGATCCATGCCCAGTGCGGTGATCACCGCGCAGGCAGGCTTTTCAATGACGTTGGTGGAATCCAGCGTGCCGCCAAGCCCCACCTCCAGCACCACGATATCACACTGCTGCTGCGCAAAATAGAGCATGCCCAGTGCGGTGATGATCTCAAACTCGGTGGGCACATCCTCCATGGCATCGGCGGCGGGCTTTACCTGCTCCACCAGTTCCACCAGTGCTTCGTCCGGGATCTGCTGCCCGTTGATCTGGATGCGCTCGTTGAACCGGTTGATGAAGGGCGAGGTATACAGCCCCACCCGGTAACCGGCGGCTTGCAGGCAGGAAGCCAGCATCGCCGCCGTACTGCCCTTGCCGTTCGTGCCCGCCACATGGACGAACTGCAGCTTTTTGTGCGGGTCGCCCAGCGCCGCCAGCAGGGTGCGGGTACGGGTAAGCCCGGGCTTATGCCCCGCCCACTGCACCGCGTGGATGTATTCCATTGCCTGTTCGTAGTTCATAGATACTGCCTCGATTCAAGGAATAATATTAAAAATTTCGGAACACCGGAGCGTCTGCAGACGCTCCGGTGTTCCATTTTACGAATCTCTTACTTCTTTGCCAGCTTCATCAGGCTGCGGTTTTCCAGCAGGATGCGCAGCAGCACAACGTTCACGGCGCTCAGGATGAGGGCGTTGGGGATGCGCACTGCCAGTGTTGCCCACGGATAGCCGTAAAACAGGCGCAGCGCCAGCGAGGTGATGACCATGGAGCCCACAAAGTGCCCCAGCAGCACGCTGGCTGCAAGCCGCAAATTTGTGGAAAGGCTGCTCAGCTTCTGCCATGCAAAGCCCGCCACCAAGCCGATGGCACCCGCACCCAGCGTGATAAGCGGGTTGATGGCGTAGCCCGCCAGCACACCGCCGATGATATCGGCCACCGCGCCCACCGCAAAGCCTGCGCCGGGGCCGAACACCACCGCCGCCAGCAGCACCGGCAGACTGCCCAGATTGAACCGGACGAAGCCGGTGGAGATGCTCAGCACCCGGCTGAACACGATGCTCATAGCCACCAGCAAAGCCAGCATGGTCAGGGTACGCGCAGAAGTTTTTTTGTCGTTCATTGTAGTTGTCCTCCTTAAAAAGGAACAGCAGGCAGGACGCAAAAACGCCCTCCCCTGTGACAGACCGCACAAAGGAGGGCGTGAATTCCAACAACATTCACTTCCGGGCAAAAACCGCAGACGGCTCTCGCCTGCACCCAAGTCCATGCAGCAGCGGGATGCAGACCCTGCACCGCGGTCAATACCTTCGTCCGCAGCACAACTCCCCGTTGATGCGGCACTTAACGCGCAGGGTCTTACTCTGTTGATGATGCCATTATAATCCTTTTTTTGCTGCACTGCAAGCACCCAAACAGACATCTTTGCCAAAGGAGCGTTTTTATTTTTGGCAGTGTTGTATAAACGTAGGACTTTTGCTTGCCTGTCTCCCTCTTTTCTTTTGGCGCAGAACGTGGTAAGATGAACACAAGATACCAAAGGGGAAACTGCCCCGGAAAGGAAATTTTCCATGAAATTCAGCGAAATGACCTATACCCGCCCGGACATCAACGCCCTGCTGGCACGGTGCAAGCAGCTGGCCGCCAAGGCCGCCGATGCGCAGGACGGCGACGCCCTCATTCAGGTGTACTACGAGCAGAGCCGCGCCTTTGCGGACTACACCACCGCCTCCCAGCTGGCCAACATCCACTACACCTGTGACACCCGCGATACCTACTGGAAGGCTGAGCAGGACTTTTTTGATGCCAACGGCCCCGCTGTGACCAACGCCAGTGTGGAGATCAGCCGGGCATTTCTGGCAAACCCCTATGTGGATGCCCTTACCGAGCACTTCGGCACCACCTGCGTAGCCGGTATGAAGAACGCCGTGCTGGGCATGGACGACCGCACCGTGGAGCTGCAGCAGGAGTTCAACGCGCTGGTCAGCCAGTACCAGCAGATCTACGGCGGCGCACTGGTGGAGCTGGACGGCAAGCAGCTGACCATCCCCCAGCTGGGCCCCTACAAGGAGGATCTGGACCCCGCCGTGCGCCGCGCCGCCTACGAAGCCGAGGCCGGTTACTTTGACGCCCACCGGGACGAGCTGGACACACTGTACACCAAGATCGTCAAAAACCTGAATCAGCAGGCTAAGGTGCTGGGCTACAAGGATTACAGCGAGCTTTCCTATGTGCGCATGAACCGCATCGGCTACGGTCAGGCCGAAATTCAGGCCTTCCGGGATCAGGTGGCAAGGGACGTTGTGCCCGAGCTGCAAAAAGTGATGGCCATGCGCGCCAAGCGCACCGGTATCACCCACCCCACCTTTACCGACCTGCCCATCATCTTCAAGGACGGCAACCCCAAGCCCATCCCGGGCTATCAGGCACGCATGGATGCCGCCCGCACCATGTACCACGAACTGAGCCCCGAAACGGCGGAGTTCATCGACTTTATGCAGGACAACGAGCTGTTCGACGTGGAAAGCCGCCCCGGTAAGATGTCCGGCGGCTACATGACCAGCCTGCCCAGCTACAAGGCACCCTTCATCTTTGCCAACTGGAATAACACCTCCGGCGATGTGGACGTGCTGACCCATGAGTGCGGCCACGCCTTTGAGGGATATGTGGCCGAGCGCGACCCCAACGTGCCTGCCGATCTGGAATGCCCCGCCATGGAGAGCGCCGAGATCCACTCCATGGCCATGGAGTTCCTCACCGCGCCGTGGCACCACCTGCTGTTCGGCAAAGATACCGAGAAGTATGCCCTGCTCCACGCCGAGGACAGCTTTGTGTTCCTTGCCTACGGCTGCGCCGTGGACGAGTTCCAGCACATCATGTACCAGAACCCCGACCTGACCCCCGACCAGCGCAACGCCGAGTGGCTCAAGCTGGAAAAGAAGTACCGCCCGTGGATCGATTTTGACAATCTGCCCTTCTATGGCCGCGGCGCCGGTTGGCAGCGCCAGCTGCACATCTACGAGTGCCCCTTCTATTATATCGACTACTGCCTGTCCACCATGGCAGCCTTGCAGTTCTTCCTGCTGAGTCTGGACGACCACAAGGACGCATGGGAGCGCTACCTCAAACTGGTGCGCCGCGCCGGTCTTGCCAGCTACACCGAGCTGCTGCAGACCGCCGGGCTGAAGGTGCCCTTTGAGGAAGGCAGCGTCAAGGGCATTGCCCAGCAGATGACCCGCTGGCTGGAAGAGCATCAGGTGGGCTAAAGACAAGCGAAAATCGTTTCGTGACAGCGGCAGGGCGTTTCGTGTCAGTTTTCTTGCTTTTTCTGTCGTGCTGCGATATACTGAAGCCAGAGATCCCCCTTCGAAAATGGAAAGGAGTGCTGACTTATGAGATCTTCCCGTTTGTTCCGGCGCGTCGTTGCCGGTCTGTGTGCTGCCGCCATGCTGTGCGGCGGCATGGCCGCTTCGGCTGCTGCGCCCGCACTGCCCGCCGCTCCCGCTGCGGTGGAGGCCACCAACGCCGCCCCCAGCGATGCCGAACTCAAGGCCGCCTTTTCCAAGTTCACCGTCACCTACGACGAGGAGACCGGCGGCTGGGATCTTTCCTCTCCGCAGGAGCAGGCCAGCATGGATAAAAAGTCCTGCGGGCTGTACCCCTATATGTTCTTGCAGGACGATAGCATTGCCTTTAATATGATCCTGACCTATGTTGGCAGCAAGAAGCTGGACATCAAAACGGTCAACGTATCTGCTGATGACGAGCTGTACACCTTTACCTGTGACGAGGAATACGGCGGCGGCTACGATCAGGATCTGGGCTGCTGGTTCGACATGGAGCTGTTCCAGCTGAGTGACGAGGAGGTCAGCCTGCTGAGCGAGTGGCTGAACGCCAAGAGCGTCACCGCCGTATTCGTTGGCCGGGACGGCACCACCCAGAGCTATGCCCTGACCAAGGAGAACCGCACCGCCATTCAGGAGATGGTCACCGCCTATAACCTGATGCTCTCCTCCACCGTGGAGCAGTGCGAGCCCATCCTGACCAGTCTGGCAAAGTAAACGCATTTCCAGAGTCCCCGGAGCGTCTGCGGATGCTCCGGGGATTTTTGCGCAATTTTTTATTTTTTCGCAAAAAAATGCTTGCAAAGCCGACAAAGCTGTGCTATACTTATTGAGCTGTGATGTGCTGCTATAGCTCAGTTGGTAGAGCGCATCCTTGGTAAGGATGAGGTCTCCAGTTCGAATCTGGATAGCAGCTCCAGCTTAACCGCCCTGAAGTCTTAGGACTTCGGGGCGGTTTTCGTTTATCCTTTCAGCCATACTACAAAAATACCGCCGCACAGCTGTGCGGCGGTATTTTTTAATCCTCGTCGGGGATATTCTCTGCGTCCAGCAGATACTCGGTCTCGGTCTGCTGTTCCATCTGCTGCTCTGTCCAGTCCAGCTGCACAGCGCCGCTCAGGTCCAGCGAATAGTCCTCGGTGTATAGCAGACTGCCGGTGTTCAGGCTGCTTTCTGCCGGGCTGCGGGCATCCCATGTAAAGTGCAGCTTTTCCGGCGGCACGGTGCACTGCTTTGCCAGTGCGGTCAGGGTGTAGCAATCCCGGGCAAAGGCAGCGGCGCTGTCGTAGGGGCCGAACAGCTCCACCGTCAAGGTCAGGCAGGTATCCCCGGCGGGCAGGGCGGCGGCCTGCTGCAAAGTTTCGACCTGCGGGCCGCTCAGGTACAGCCTGCCGCTGATATCCCGGATGGCAATATCCTGCGCATCCTGCTTACAGGCGGTGTACAGTTCGTCAATGGCCTGTGCGCTCAGACGGTTCATCGTCTGCTGATTTTCGCCGCTCAACTCGTCCCACAGCAGGGGCAGCATCGCCATGCAGAAGCAGCCCGCCATCAGCACCAGACAGACCAGCACGGACACAAAATCGTACTTCCAGCGGCCGGGGCGGGCGGCAAAGAACAGCACCTCGCATCCCAGCAGAACCAGCGCCACCGCCGGGGCAATTTTCAGAGTCAGCTGCACATCAAAGCCCGGCACGAAGAAATACAGCAGGAAGAACACGCCCGCCGCAATGAGACACGCGCCCAAGGTCAGGCTGCCCACCCGGCGCAGGGGCTTTTCAGCGGGTCGTTTTTCTGCCGGTTTCTGCTCCGGCGCGGGCGCACTGCCCGGCTGTGCCGTCAAAGGGGTCTTATTCTGCTCGGTCATCGTCATCCTCCGCAGGGGTCTCGTCCTGCTCTGCACCGGTCACCGGCTCCCCCAGCAGTGCCGAAAGCTCCGGCATGGCAAAATGGGCGTCCGTGTCTGCGGTGTCCTCTGCATCCTCTGCATCCTCTGCATCCTCTGCCTGCGGCGCAGCCGTGTAGGCGTGGAAGTCCTCGGGTTCCTCCTCGGCGGGCTGCTTGCCCTTTTTGTTTTTCGGGCCGCGCACCAGCCACATACCGCACACGATCAGTGCCACGCAGACCACGATCTGCGGCAAAGCGTCCAGCATCAGGTAGATGGCGCGGAAAACCGGGTTATCCTGTCCCCAGCGCCACATCACATCGCCCAGCACCCGCATGATGATGTTGTTGTAGAACACGATCGCGCCCAGCGCGATGAGCCCCCAGCCCACCAGCTTGTGGCTTTCGCCCATGAACTGGGTCATGCGGGCATCGTGCCAATTAAAGTGCACCAGATAATCGTCCTCCGGGGCCTTTTCTGCCGCCAGCTGCGCGCGGAGGTTCAAGGTATCGAAAAAGCTGTACATATACACAACGATACAGCCGACTACCAGTGCGTCCAGCCCCGTGGTGCTGCCTAGGATAATAAACAGGCAGAACATGGTGATGAGCGAGAGCCCCCGCTTCATATAGCCCTGATACATCTGCCCCGCACCGGGGATGCAGGCAAACAGCAGGGTCAGGATCCCGTTTTTCTTCATAATCAGTTCCCTCATTTCTCAGTGGTGTCTGCACTGCGGTGCAAAAGCGCGTCCAGTGCATCGGATAGTTTTTCGGTCAGCTGCTTTTTGTCCTCTATGGGCTTGCCCAGCGGGGCGGTGGAGGGCTGCGGCGCTTTGTCGTTCACCGGCTTGCCCAGCAGCTCCGGTTCGGTCTGTTGCGTGGTCTGCGGCAGCCATGTGTTCAGCTGCTGCCCGGTGTGCAGAATCTGTTCCAGCGTACCGGTGCGCCACATGGTCAGCGCCAGAACCGCCGCCACCGTTGCCACAGCGGCGCGTCCCCATGTGTTCTGCATCAGCCGTATCCAGATGGTGCCCATCACCGCGCCCCGGGCGGAGCGCGGCGGCTGTTCCAGCACATCATCGGTCAACAGAGCGGTGTAGCGGTCCATGCAGCGGTCGCAGTAGGCAAGATGCTCGGCGGCTTCCAGCCGCTGCGTTTCGTCCAATTGTCCACCGACCAGTGCCTGTAAGCCTTCCTCGCTCAGACAGCCTTTTACGTCAAACAGTTCCATGTACGCTCCTCCTTTCACAGGGTATGCGGTCGTTTTGCAAAATCTGCTGCGCCAGCATCTTTTTGGCGCGGTAGACCTGCGCTTCCACCGTTTTGGGCGGGCGTCCGCACAGTCTTGCAGCTTCGGCCATGGTGTGCTGTTCCAGCAGCACCAGACGGCAGGGCGTGCAGTAGGGCTCGCGCAGGTTTAAAATCATCCCGGTAAGCTCTTCTTCGCCCAGCGCTTCCAGCACCTGCTGTTCCGGCTGCATACCAGGCGGCGCGCCCTCCAGCGCCAGCACCTCATCGCCGGGGGTGTTCATCTTGCGCACCCACGCGCTGCGCAGATAATCCTTGGCTTTGTTGGCCGCGATCCGCGCCAGCCATTGCTTTTCAAAGCCGGGCGGGCAACGGTCGATGGCCCGCCACGCCGCCAGAAAGGTCTCCTGCGTCAGATCCTGCGCTTCCTGTACATCCGGTACCAGCTGGTGGCAGACCGTGTACACGAGCGCCTGATATTTCTGCACCATCGTGCTGAATTCCTGTGTTGTCAACGCGCTGCACGGCCTCCTTTCCGGTCTTGGATGCGGTACTCTGCGCCGCCCTTCTGTCTTTAATACGAAGGAGCGGCGGCAGTTCCTGCAAAAAACTAAAATATTTTCAAACTTTTTCTTCTGCCGCAGATATGGTACAATAGCAGTATAGCACACAGAGAGGATTTTCGCCATGGCTTCTACCACCCGTCAGGCGCTTTTACAGGCGCTCAGCGCCGCCGAGGGCGCATATATTTCCGGCCAGCAGCTGGCGCAGCAGCTGGGGGTCAGCCGCGCTGCCGTGCACAAGGCGGCGGCGGCGCTTACCGCGCAGGGCTATGCGCTGGAAGCCGCCTCCCGCCGGGGGTACCGCCTGCTGGGCGGCGACCCCTTCTGCACCGAGGCGGTAGGCCCCTACCCCGCCCCGGTGCAGCTGTACGACACGTTGGAAAGCACCAACCGCACCGCAAAGCTGCTGGCGCTGGAAGGCACCGCCCACGGCACGCTGGTGCTGGCTGGCGGGCAGACCGCCGGGCGCGGGCGGCTGGGACGCAGCTTTGCCAGCCCGGCGGGCAAGGGGGTGTACTGCTCGGTGGTGCTGCGCCCGCCGCTGCCCGCCGCCAACGCCCAGACCGCCACCATCGGCGCGGCAGTGGCAGTGTGCCGGGCGGTGCAGATACTGTGCGGGCTGGAACTTGCCATCAAGTGGGTGAACGACCTGTATTACAAGGGCAAAAAGGTGTGCGGCATCCTGACCGAGGCCGGTACAGACCTTGAAAGCGGCCAGCTGGAATGGCTGGTGGTGGGCATCGGGCTGAACCTGACCACCACGGCGGAGGACTTTCCCCCGGAGCTGACTGCCAAAGCGGGCAGCCTGTACCCCGGCGGCCCTGCCCCGGTAAGCCGGGCGGCGCTGGCAGGTGCCATCGGGCGGGAGCTGTTAGCGCTGTGCCCGGGCTTTGCCTGTCTGGACGAGTACCGCGCCCGCTGCTTTGTGCCCGGTCATTGGGTGACCGTGTGCACCGGCACCGAGACCTACGCCGCGCAGGCGCTTTCCATTGACGATGCCGGGCGGCTGGTGGTGCAGCGGGAGGGCGGGCGCACCGAGGCGCTGCGCTGCGGCGAGGTGACTATTCGCCCTACCAAGACGGAATAAACGGATACAAAAAGCCCGCCGGGCGTTGCGCACGGCGGGCTTTGGTTTACAGTTTACTCTGCCTTGGTCTCGGGCTTTGCCTCAGCCTTGGCTTCCGGCTTTGCTGCGGGAGCAGCAGCGGGAGCAGCGGGCTTCACCACGGGCTTCGGGGGATTGGGATCGTCCTTCAGCGGGAACAGGATGATGTGCTTGGGGCACTTCTGGGCGCACATACCGCAGCCCTTGCACTTGTCGTAATCAACGCGTGCCACGCCGTCCACAACGTGGATGGCGTCAAACTTACAGGTGCGCTCGCACATGCCGCAGGCGATGCAGGAAGTGGTGCACAGCTTGTTTGCCACAGCACCCTTATCCTTGTTGGAGCACATGACCACCGGCTTGCGGGGGCCGGCAGCGTCGATCATGATCACCTGCTTGGGGCAGATGTTGGCACAGGCACCACAGCCGGTGCACTTGTCCTTGTCCACCTTTGCCACACCGTCCACGATGTGGATGGCGTCGAACTTACACACCTTGGTGCAGTCGCCCAGACCGATGCAGGCGAAGGTGCAGGTCTTGGGGCCGCCGTACAGAGCTGCCGCAGCAGCACAGGTCTGGATGCCCTTGTAGTCGTAGGCGGGCTTGCAGTGCTCGGAGCTGCCCTGACACTGCACAACAGCCTTCTTTTCTACGGCGCTTGCCTCGCCGCCCATGATCTTGGCAATGGCAGCGGCAGCCTTGGGGCCGCCGGGTGCGCACTTGTCGCAGGGCACGCCGTCCAGAACAACTGCCTTGGCGTAGTCGGAACAGCCGGCGTAGCCGCAGCCGCCGCAGTTTGCGCCGGCCAGACAGGCAGAAACTTCCTCAATGCGGGGGTCTTCCTCCACCGCCATGAACTTTGCGGCAGCCACCAGAACGATAGCACCCACAGCGCCCACGATGGTGCACAGGATAACAGCAGATACAATATTCATAATCCTGTTCCTCCCTTACAGCGTGACATTGAACAGGTTTTCGACGATGCCGCCGAAGCCCATGAAGGACAGGCTGGTGATTGCAGCTGCGATCAGGGTGATGGGCAGGCCCTTGAAGGGTGCCGGAGGATCGCAGGCTTCCACGCGCTTACGCACGCCGCTGAACATGACCATGGCCAGCATAAAGCCGCAGCCTGCGCCGATAGCGCAGATCAGAGCCTCGATGTAGGCGTAGCCGAAGCCGTGTGCAGCCACATCTGCGCCGTAGTCGCCCACGACCAGAATGGTAACGGCCAGCACGCAGCAGTTGGTGGTGATCAGGGGCAGATAAACGCCCAGCGAGTTATACAGTGCAACGACATACTTCTTGAGGAAGATCTCGATGAACTGCACCAGCACAGCGATGACCAGAATGAACACGATGGTCTGCAGATAGCTCAGACCAGCCTTGTCCAGAATGAAGATCTGGATGGGGAAGGTAACGGCCGTTGCCATGAACATGACGAAGATGACAGCACCGGACATACCAACAGCGGAATCCAGCTTTTTGGAAACGCCCAGGAACGGGCAGATACCGTAGAACTTCACCAGCACATAGTTGTTGACAAGGATCATGCTGAAGAAGATCGCAGCGAGTTTGACGAGCATCTTATTCCGCCTCCTTCTTCAGATTGTCAAGATCACAGCAGCTCTTGCGCTCGATACGGGCGTCCAGCTTGCCTTCCAGCCACACACAGCCGGCCATCAACAGGCCAAAGCAGAAGAATGCACCGGGAGCCTGCGTCATGATGGACACCTTGGCAACGCTTTCCGGAATGATCTGGAAGCCCAGCCAGGTGCCGCTGCCCAGGATCTCACGGATGGAGGCCATCAGAGTAGCGGTGAGGGTGTAGCCGAGGCCCATGCCCACGCCGTCCAGTGCGGAATCCACCACATTGTTCTTGCAGGCGAACATCTCGGCACGGCCCAGAATGATACAGTTGACAACGATCAAGGGCAGGAACACACCCAGAGCGTTGTACAGGCTTTCCATGTAGGCCTGCATGAACATCTGCACGATGGTCACAAAGCCTGCAATGATAACGATGTAGCAGGGCAGATGCACCTTGCCGGGGATGACTTTCCGCAGCAGGGAGATCATGATATTGGAGCACACCAGCACGAAGGTGAAGGCGGCGCCCATGCCCAGTGCGCTGGAAACTGCCGTGGTAACGGCCAGAATGGAGCAGGTGCCCAGAACCAGACGCAGAACAGGGTTTTCTTTGATGATGCCGTTGGTAAGGATGCTTACCTTGGACTTATTTTCTTGTGCCATTTCTTACCAACCTCCTTTTATGCCAGCTCGTTGAAGCAGTTGATACAATCATTGATGGCAGCAAACAGAGCGGTGGACGAAATGGTTGCGCCACTGTACGCATCGAAATCCTGATTCATCACAATGTTCTTGGTGCCGTCCATGCCGTTGAACTGTGCCAGGAAGTCATCGGTGGACACATTGGAGCCGATGCCCTTGGTCTGGGTAGAAGCATCTACCCAGATGCCGGTCTCGGCGCCGTTGGCGTCAAAGCCCATGATGACGGTCAGGATGCCGCCGTCAAAGCCCTTTTCCTCGGCCTTGATGGCAATGCCGCCGTCCGGAGCCTTTACCACGCCGGTAACATTGGCGGTGGTGTAGTCGGTCACTTCCTCCAGCGTAGCTGCGTCCGAAACAGAGGGCATCACGCTGACATAAGCAGCCAGCGTGGTGCGGCGGGTGTTCTCCTTGATAACGGGAGCGGTCATGCCGTTCACCAGAGCCAGCAGCAGGCTGACGATCAGAGAGATGACGGTCAGCACAACAATGGGCTTACCGGTGGTTTCCCAGCTGGAATTTGCAGTCTTACTCATTTGCCAGCACCCTCCTTCGCTTTCTTTGCAGGCTTCACATAGCCATACGGGGTCTGACGGGTCAGATCATTGATGTACGGGACCCACAGGTTCATGAACAGCAGTGCGAAGGACACGCCCTCGGTGTAGCTGCCCCAGTAGCGGATAGCAAAGGTAACGATGCCAAGGCACACGCCGTACACCAGCTTGCCCTTCAGGGTAAAGGGGCTGGTAACGTAGTCGGTAGCCATGAACACAGCGCCGAACAGCAGGCCGCCGCTCAGCACGGCAACCAGTGCGCTGTGCAGATCCTTGGTAGCGATCAGGTAGAACACGAACACGCTGCCAACATAGGAAGCAGGGATAGCGATACTGATGGTCTTGGTAGCCACCAGATAGATCAGACCCAGCACGATAGCCAGTGCGCAGGTCTCGCCCAGCACACCGCCATGGATGCCCATGAACAGATCCAGCAGGCTCAGCTTGGACTTATCGGCCACAGCCAGCGGGGTAGCGCTGGACAGCTGGTCCACCGCTGCATCCGGGAACACCCACTTGTTCATGGAACCGGCAAAGCTGATGAACAGCACGATACGGCCCACCAGAGCGGGGTTTGCAAAGTTCATGCCAATGCCGCCGAACAGCTGCTTGACAACGATGATAGCCACCAGATCGCCGATGATCAGCTGACCGATGGGCATACCCACGGGCACGTTCATGGCCAGAATGATGCCGGTGACCACAGCGGACAGGTCGCTGATGGGGTTTGCACGCTTCAGCAGCTTGCAGTACAGCCACTCAAAAACCACACAGGCCACCACGGAAACGGCGGTGACCAGCAGGGCGCGCACGCCGAAAATGATCGCAGAGGCAACCACGCAGGGGCACAGTGCAACGATCACGTTAGCCATCAGGCTCTGGGTGGTCTCGTCACTGCGGACGTGCGGGGAAGCCGAAACAATAAGCTTCGTATCCATTACTTATTGCCTCCTTTTTTGATTTCGCCAAGATAGAAGGCCTTGGCCAGACTCATCATCTGGGTAACAGGGCGCTTTGCCGGGCAGACGAAGGAGCAGCTGCCGCAGTTGAAGCAGTAGTCAGCGTGCAGCTTGCCCAGCTCCTGCACATCGCGGGCGGCGTAGGCCTGATTGACCTCCACGGGCTCCAGACCCATGGGGCAGTACTCCACGCAGCGGCCGCAGCGGATGCAGGGGTTGACCTGTGCGGGCTGTGCAGCTGCCTTGCTCAGCAGGATCAGACCGGAAGTGGTCTTGGTGGTGGGGTAGGAAAGGTTCTCCACAGCGGGGCCCATCATGGCACCGCCGGCAACCACCTTGCCCAGCTCGCCCTTAACGCCCACATAGTCCAGAATGTCCTGATAGGCGGTGCCCACGGGCACGACAACGTTCTGGGGCTTTGCGCAGGCATCGCCGTCCACGGTGATGGTACGCTGGACCACCGGCATACCGGTAGCCAGATACTTGCCCAGCGTGGAAACGCTGGTCACGTTCATCACGATAGCGCCTGCATCGGCGGGCAGACCGCCGTGGGGCACCTCGCGGCCGAGGCACTTCTCAATGAGGATCAGCTCTGCGCCGGTGCCGTAGACACTGGGCAGGGGCTTGACCTCAATAGCGCTGTCGTCCTTGGTCTTTTTGCACAGCAGGTCGATGCACTCGGGCTTGTTGTTCTCAATACCAATGATGCACTTCGGGATGCCGGTATACTGCAGCACAGCCTTGATGCCGCGGATGATATCATCGCTGCACTCCAGCATCTCCTGCGTGTCGCTGGTCAGCCACACCTCGCACTCGGAGGCGTTGATCAGTAAAGTATCCACCGACTGCTTGGGCTGCAGCTTCACATCGGTGGGGAAGCCTGCGCCGCCCAGACCGACCAGACCGCACTCGCGCACGGCGGCAAGGAAGCTGGCCTTATCGGTGACTTCCGGTGCCTTGACAGCCGGGTCTACGGTCTGCTTGCCATCGGTCTTGATGACAACAGAATCGCACATACGGCCATTGGACAGACGGAAAGGTTCCACTGCAGCTACCGTACCGGAAACGCTGGAGTGGATGTTTGCGGAGACAAAGCCGCCCGCCTCACCGATCTTGGTGCCGACGAACACTTCATCGCCTTTTTTGACCAGAGCCTTGGCGGGTGCGCCAATGTGCTGGCTCATAAGGATGCGTACCTGCGCGGGCAGAGGCATCGGGATAGGTTTGCTTGCAGCAGTTGCCTTGTCATGCGGCGTATGCGCGCCAAGCGCCGCACGTTTCAGCTTGTTCAACATGGATTTCAAATCCCCCATTCTGCTTGAATTGCCATCCCCACGCCCATGCAGGCGCACTGGTACAGGGACAGCAGCTGCTTAACACACTTATTGTATCATTTTGGCGCGGGAAGTCAACGACATCACGGCTCAAATGATGAATTTTCCTGAACTTTCTTATTCGTTTTCGCCGATTAGTTTTAACTAACCACCGTATTTTTCTTTTTGTTCTCCCTCTTCTGCCGTTTGCCTTTACTGTGGGAATATGCTATACTATATCTAACATGACAGGCGGAACGTCCCCCGCTCCGCTCCCGAACTTCACAAGGAGGCACCAAACCATGAAAGTTCTCAAAGCTCTGCTCGCCGTCCTCACCACACTGGCTGTCGCCCTGACCGCCATTCTGCTGCTCTGGCAGGATAAAAGCGCCCCGCGCTATATCAAGATTTACGAAAACGAGCAGTAATATTTTTCTTGCAAAAACAGCACCCCGGCCAAGCGGCTTTTCCGCCCGGCCGGGGTGTTTTTGCGTTGTCCGGCAAACGGCAAACCACACAAAAACGCCGCCGACTTTTCGTCAGCGGCGTTTGCTCATATCAGTAGGTCATCACGACCACCATAATGGGGTATCTATCCTTCGTCGCAAGGTCGGTGTTATGCACAACGCCCACGCCCACAAGGGTAGCTTCCGTGCTCGTGACCAGTGCATTGTTGCGTTCTACGCTTGCTTTCTCTGTCTCGTCTTTCCACTTCTTGCCTGCCCACGTTTCGAACTGGATCGCATCCGGGTAAGCGCCCTGCAGTGCACCAACACCGATCGATGCTTTTTCGCCCACCTTCTTCTTGCGGACTTTTGCACAGGCAGCACTATAATCCGTGTTGGTACTCGGATTCTCGCCGTACTTGCCATTGACGCCATCCAGCTGCACCTGTGCCATCTCCTTGGCGAACACACAGGCCTGCTCGTTCAGCTCCAGCGGGGTGTCATTGCCATAGCTCTTGCGCACCGCATTCAGTGCTTCCACCACCGCAGCCACCTTCTGCGCCTCGGTCTTTTTGTCGGTGGGGTCTTTGCCGGTCTCGCTGCTGCCCGGCGTATCCGGCGCGTCCGGCGCGGAAGGGCCGGAGGGCCCGCAGGCTGCTAAAAGCAGCAGCGCCATTGCAGCTGCAAGAGCCGCTGCCGTCCATCGTTTCCAAAGCTTCATCTGTGGTCCCCCGCTTTCTTCTTATGGGAGCGCGTTGCTCCCCGGTTTCATCTTATCCCCTGTTGCGGCGCGCTGTCAATGGGCAGATGCGCCAAACTTTGGCAGAAAGTTTCGGCAAAGCATGCAAAAGTAGGAACATAATTCCGGAAAATCTGCCGATTTTCCGGAATTGCTTTTTCACCGGGCACACTGCGCGGGCTTTTCTGCACGCAAAAAAGGCTGCCGCACAGCCTGTGTGCGGCAGCCCGGGGTGTATCAAGTTATGCTCGGAGTAGTCGGCGTATAGGTGACCAAAATCAGGATATAGCTCTTATCGCCGATCTTGTGCGTAGCTGCGCCGATCTCGACCTTATTGTCACCGGGATTGAACGTGCCGGGGTCCACAAACCGGTAGAGGCCCGCGGCATTCGCCATCCACTGCATCTTCAGGAATTCGCCCATCACGCCGCTGCTCTTGATCTGACTGTCGACATCGATCGGGTTGAACATGCAGGGCGTTTTTTCGAGGTCAATTTTGGCTGCCTTTATAACAGCAGGATCCAGCAGCAGTTCCTTGGCATCCTTGCCGTTGTTTGCCTCCTGCGCGGCGGCCGTATCGGCGGCTGCCAGCAGCGCTGCTGCCATTTCATCTGCCTTTTTGGTGTGGGTCACAGTTTCGTTTACGTCTGTTAAATTATCGATCGTTATTTTCAGCAGCTCGTCCTGCATGGCGTAGCTATTGCCGCCGCCGCAGCCTACCATCGTTAATGCCAGTGCAGCGGCCAGCACGGCGGCTGCCAATTTTTTGAACAGTTTCATCGTTTCCTCCTTGCCGCAGCCTGCAATAAGTCTGCCGGGGCAGCTGCTGCAGGCCGCATCTTGTAAATATACCGTTCCGGTCTTGGGGCATCCGTAAGGGCTGTCACAGCCCGGACGCTCTTATTTCATGAGCATAAGCACCCAGTTCTCGCCGTCAAGCGTGCCGATGGCAAGACCAAACTCAAATTTTCTTCCGATGTGAGGATCGCCGATTGTAAGATCAGCATCCCGCCGAAGCTGATCTGCAAGACTAAAAGGCTTAAACTGATTCATGGTATCGCTGATGTAACTCGGAACGTACACCAAGGAGACTTTATAAGCATCCTTTTCCGGGTCAATGCCGAACTTTTGCAGGAACGTCTCATCATCCAGCAGCTCCTGCAGATTCGGCCAATCTGCGCCTTCGTCCAAAGCAGCGATCTCGTTATTATACTCTGTCAGCAGCTTTGCCGCCAAGGCATCCAGGTCCTTGCTGTTCGTGGCCTGCTCGTTACGCATAACAGCATCATCCGAGACAGCATTCTTGACCTGCTGGGCAAGGCCTGTCTTGGAGCCGCCGCAGCCCACCATCATCAGTGCCAGAGCCGCCACCAGTACGGCAGCCGCCAGTTTCTTGAACAATTTCATGCTTCATGCCTCCTTCTTCGTCAGACATTATCCTATGCGGCCCGGACGTTTTCCAAGCCTGCTTTCCTTCATTTTACCGTCACATTTGCAATACTGTCAATACACAGAAGTCCTAAAGTTTTTCCAGCAAATTTCAGCAATTCGCGCAAAAAAGGCTGCTGCACAGTCTGTGCAGCAGCCTTTCGGGCTTAGTAATCCTTTTCGCAGCCAAGCAGGAATTTCATGTAGGCAAAGGTGCGCTCCCGCCCGAGGTCCCGCACCATGCACAGCAGCTTTTCCAGCAGTGCCCGGGTCTCCGGGTGCATCAGGTAGTGATCCTTGCTGCGCTGGTAGTACTCCCACGCGGAGGCATCGGTGTACTTATCGCCCAGATAGATCTGGCTGGCAGCCACCCGGTCGCACACCATCTCGCAGACGTACCGCAGGGGGATCTTCATGCCGGTCAGGCCGGTCTTGGTGGTGCTGTAATCGATCCAGTATTCCAGATGATGCTTGTTGCGCCCCTTGTGGTGCAGCCACGCCGAGGTGTAGCCCTTGGCTGCGCGCTCGGCCTCGTTGGGGCTGTGGTCGCCCTGATAGTAGATGCACCCGGGGATGAACTCGGTGGGGCTATATTTGCTCAGGTCGTGGGCAAGGCCCTGCTCATACAACCCGCATTCAAAGCAGTATTTCATCACCAGCAGCTTGTGCCGGGTGATGGTCTCGAAATGGCCTTTGATGTTCATGCTGTTATTCCCTCCACTGCACCGTGATGCGGCCCTCTTTCAGCCCGCGCAGATCATCGCTTTCGGAAAAATCCTCCCGGTCCATGGTCAGGTTGGGGTTGTAGTAGGGGTCATGCAGGATGTTCTCCTTGCCGTGCACCTCGTACAGACGCTGCTGCTCGGCGGCAAAGCGTCGTGCCTTTACCGGGTCTTTCTCGTCCCCGCCGCGGCTCTTGCTCTCGTAGTGGGTCAGCTGGGCGTAGGGCGTCCACGCAATGCGGTAGCCCGCATCCCGCACCCGCAGGCAGAAGTCCACATCGTTGAAGGCCACCGCAAAGGCTTCGTCCAGCCCCTTCACCTCGTCCCACACGCTGGTCTTTACCAGCAGGCAGGCACCGGTCACAGCGGAAAAGTCCTGCACCGTGGCGGTGCGGAACAGATACCCGCTGCCGCCGGCCTTTTTGTACTTGTGGCTGTGCCCCGCGTAGCCCCCCAGCCCGGTAATGACGCCCGCGTGCTGGATGGTCTCGTCCGGGTAAAAGAGCATGGCACCGCACACTGCCGCCCCGCCGGGGTGGGCGCATTGGCGCAGAAGTTCAGTGAGCCATTCGCCGCTGCGCACCTCCACGTCGTTATTCAGCAGCAGCAGATATTCGCCGGTGGCGTATTTGCGGCCAAAGTTATTGATGCCGGAAAAGTTGAAGCCCTTTTTCGGGTAGGTGACCACCCGCAGACCGTCATAGCGCTGCTGCGCCTTTTTATAGTAGGCAAAGGTGGCGGGGTCGGTGGAGTTGTTCTCCACCACGATCACCTCAAAGTGCTCCCATTCGGTCTTTGTCCAGATGCTGTGCAGGCATTTTTCCAGATCCTCGGTGTGGTCCTTGTTGGGGATAAGGATACTCACCTTGGGTTCGCCCACGATGTCCCACTTCACCCGGTAGGTGCTGGGGAACAGGCCGTCCTCCACCGTGCCGGTGCGCCCGGTGCGGGTCAGGTGGTCTGCCAGCGCCTTTTTGGCCGCTGCCGCCACATAGGGCTTGGCGTCTGCACCGCCGGAGGTAGACCCCGCGTGCACCCGCCAGTAGTAGAGCACCTGCGGCACATGGGCGGCACCGCCGGTCTTTTCCAGCAGACGCAGGAACAGATCATGATCCTGACTGCCATCGCATTCCGGGCGTTCGCCGCCCAGCTGCTCCCACAGTGCTTTTTGGAACACCGCCAGATGGCAGATGTAGTTGCAGCACAGCAGATAGTCCGGGGCGTAGTCCGGCTTGAAGTGCGCCACCATGGGGCGGCGGATGCTCTTGGTGAACAGTGCCTCATCGCTGTACAGAAAGCCGTCCGGTTCGCCGCGCTGCCGCAGCTGCAGGATGGCCTTGCCCATGGTGTACAGGGCATGGGGTGCCAGAATGTCGTCGTGGTCAGCCAGCGCCAGATACTCCCCTGTCGCCAGCTGCGCGGCGGCGTTGGTGTTGGCCGCAATGCCCTTATTTTCGATTTTTTTGTATACGATCTGTTGATTCTTTTGCTGATATTCCTTTACGATCCGCTCCACATCCCCGTGGGCAGCGTCCGAAGCATCGGCAAGGCAGAGCTGTCCGTTGGGCGCGGTCTGCCCCACAAAGGAATCCAGAAACTCCCGCAGGTACTTTTCCGGGGTATTATACAGCGGGGTCAGCACCGAGATGGTGGGCAGGCCGCAGTCTGTCGCCGTTTTGCCGGCCATCTCGGCACGCTGGGCTTCCAGCACCTTTTTGGCGGGCAGGTAGCGTGCACGCTTGCCGAAGCAGCGGCGCTTTACAAAGCCCGCGCCGCGTTTGACCATAGTGGGCAAGCCCTCGTCCTTTGTCAGCTGCACGGCATAGCCGGCAAGCTCCTTGGCGCGTTTCAACCGTACATTCATATCAGACCTCGCCGCGCTGGGTCGCCTTGTAGGCGGCGCAGACTGTCTGGGTGTCCCCGTTCATTTTCAGGTGGCCGTGGCTCAGCCATGCCACCTTGGTGCACATCCGCTCGATCTGCTCGATGGAGTGGGACACCAGAATGACCGTGGTGCCGCCTGCCATCAGCTCCTGCATCCGCTTTTCGCACTTCTGCTGGAACAAAAAATCGCCCACCGACAGCACCTCGTCCGCAATGAGGATATCGGGCTTGGTGATGGTGGCAATGGCAAAGCCGATGCGGGCCACCATGCCGGAGGAGTAGTTCTTCAGCGGCACATCGAGGAAATTCTGCAGCTCGCTGAACTCCACGATCTCGTCAAACTTTTCGTCCAGATACTTGGGCGAGAAGCCCAGCACCGTGCCGTTGAGGTAGATGTTCTCCCGGGCGGTCAGGTCCATATCAAAGCCCGCGCCCAGCTCAATGAGGGGGGCAATGGTGCCGTTGACCGTCACTTTGCCCTTGCTGGGCTTGTACACCCCGGCAATGGTCTTGAGCAGGGTGGATTTGCCCGAGCCGTTCAAGCCCACAAGGCCGTAAAAATCGCCGGGCATGATGTCCAGACTGACGTCCTTTAAAGCGTAGAACTCATCGTATTGCAGCCGTCCCTGCACCATGGCCAGAAAGTACTCCTTCAGGCTCTCATGCTTTTCCTTGGAAAGGTTGAAGCACATGGAAACATTGTCCACTTTGATGATCGGTTCCATTGTTCACCCTCCTTAAATGTGCAGCACAAAGTGATCCTGCGTTTTGCGGAACACCTGCAGCCCCACTACCATGGACAGCACTGCGCAGATGCCGCAGACAAGGAACATATTTACGTCCAGCGGGATGCCCCACATCACCGTGCGGCGGAAGCCCGTGATATACCAGTACATGGGGTTCAGCTTGATGATCTGCTGCATATTGAACCCGCCGATGGAAAAGGTCATCTGAGTGGGGTCGTAGAAGATGGCGGAGAAATACAGCAGCGCGGTGACGAACACGCTCCAGATATGCATAATATCCCGGAAGAACACGGTAGCCGCCGCTAAGAACATACTGACCCCGAGGCTGAAGAAGAACAAGGTCACCAGCGGGTACAGCGCCTCAAAAATGGTCAGGTGGAAAGGTGCGCCGGTAAAGATCATGACCAGCAGCAGCGCCACAAAGCTGAAGATGCAGTTCACCATGGCAAAGCAGCATTTTTCCAGCGGGAAGATATACTTGGGGATATACACCTTTTTCAGCAGCGGGGCGGCGCTGAGCACGCTGCTCATGCTGGTGGAGGTAGCCTCGTTGAAGAAGTTGAACAGCAGCTGACCGCACATCAGAAAGACGGCAAAGTTGTCGATGCCGCTGCCCCGCATATCCATCAGGCTGCTGAACACCGCCCAGTACACAAGGCACATCAGCAGCGGGTTCAAAACGCTCCACACCACGCCCAGCACGCTGCGGCGGTATTTCAGCTTGAAATCACGGCTTACAAGGTTCCACAGCAGATAGCGGTAGCGCCAGAAGCCGTTCCACATTGCTTTGAGTTTTGCCACGGGCGATCACCACTTTTCAAAATACTCGAACTTCTGGGCGGCAAAGGGCTCGTGCAGCTTGTCCTTTGCGCTGGTCTTGTGCTCACAGCCGCAGTCCGGCCACTGCACGTTGACGGTGGGGTCATCGTAGGGGATGCCGCCCTCGCTGGTGGGGTCGTAGACATCGGTGCACTTATAGCAGAACTCTGCCACATCGCTCAGCACCAGAAAACCGTGGGCAAAGCCCTCCGGGATATAGAACATCTTCTTGTTGTCCTCGGAAAGGGTCACGCCCACCCACTTGCCAAAGGTGGCACTGTGGGGGCGGCAGTCCACGGCCACATCGTACACCTCGCCCTTGGTCACGCGCACCAGCTTGCCCTGGGTGTGGTTCTTCTGGAAGTGCAGCCCGCGCAGCACGCCCCGGGTGGAGCGGCTCTGGTTGTCCTGCACAAATTCCTTGTCGATACCGGCCTCTGCGAACTGGTCCTTCTGGTAGGTCTCCATAAAATAGCCGCGGTCGTCGCCGAACACCTGCGGCTCAATGACCACCACGCCGGGGATCTCGGTCTGCGTAAAAATAAACTTACCCATGATATTGTACCTCTCTTTTTTTCTGAAAGCTTTTTCTTTATCTGGAAAAGTCTGGTTTTGAACAGGCTTTTACGCTTTTTTATGGTGCCTTGCCGTTTTGCGGCGCTTTTTTAGGCGGGAATGTACCCGCAGCACCAGTACGGTAACCACGGCTGCACCTATGGTGCACCCCACCGAGATGCCCGCCAGCAGCCATGCGCTGCTGCCCGGTTCCACGTCCCTGGCGGCTTCCAGCTTTGTGCCGACGCTCTGCTCCAGCAGTTCCGCCAGACCTGTGATCTCCGCCTTTACCCGCACGCTGGTGCTCTCCTGCTGCGCGCCGCCGTTCAGGGTGTACACCGCATACACGGCGGGCTCTGCGCCCAGCAGATACTGCTCCGGCAGCTCCAGCTCAACGGTCACATCCTGCGCGGATAAGCCCTCGGCCAGCAGCAGTTTCACCCCGGGGTCGGCTACGGTAACGGTGCCAAGGCTCTGCCCGCCGCCCGCCACAGCCAGCTGTGCGGTGACCGTGCCGCCGGGCAGCTGGGTGTAGCTTTTATAGGTGGAAAAGGCGTAGTCCAGCAGGGTGCGCATATCGTTATATTTATCGGTGCTCAGCTGGCTTTGCATGGTCGCGCAGATCAGCCGCACCCCGTCCTGCTCCGCCAGACAGACATAGCTGTACCGGGCGGTGTTGGTATAGCCCAGCTTGGAGCCCAGCACACTGTCGATATGGTAGCGGCTGGAGCCGATGCGGATCTTATCCTGCTGGGAGAAGTAGCGGGTCACCGGCTGGATGTTGGTGGGCTGCATGGTGTACATCTCGTTGCGGGTGAACAACTCCTCAAACCCCGGCTGCTGCAGCGCCCAGCGCAAAATCTGCGCCATATCGTAGCAGCTGGTGTAGTGGTCCTCATCGCTGATGCCGTGGGGGTTTGAAAAGTGGGTGTGGGCAAGGCCCAGCTCCTCCACCTGTGCATTCATGGCCGCCACGCCGTCCGCGATGGTGCCGCCGCCGAAATACTCCGCCAGCAGGTTGGCGCCGTCGTTGGCGCTGGCCATCTGGGTGGCGTACAGCGCATCCACCAGGGGAACTTCTTCCCCTTCCCGCAGGGCAATATGGCTGGAATCCGTGCCCGCCAGCGAGTAGACATCCTCGTGGGTCACGGTCAGCTTTACGTCATCCCAGTCTCCCTGCGCCTTTTCGCAGGCAAGACCAAGGGTCATTACCTTGGTAATGGAGGCCGGGTGCAGCTCCTCGTCCATATTCTGCTGCGCCAGCACAAGGCCGGTGTCTGCATCCATGATGCAGTATGCCCGGGTATTGGCCAGCGCCGGGCCGGCTGCTGCCGCGCCGGGCACCAGCACAGCGCCTATCAAAAGCAGCACAGTGCACAGTGCTGCGGTAAATTTTTTCATCTGGTATTCTCCGCTTATCCGTTTTATGCCGACAAGACATCATTTGAAGTATACCACATTTTTTCCCTGCTGAAAAGAGATTTACACATTCCTTTGTCCCAGCAGCACCGGTTGCAGCTGCTCACCCCGCAAAGCGGCGTCCACGGCGGCGGGCAGCAGGGCAAGGTCGGCCTTCAGGCTCTGGGGCTTGGCAAAGGGGTCGTCCTGCCCGTAGGGCACAAAGTAATAGTGCTTGCGCTGGCACAACCGCGCCATATTTTCGCCGGAGGCGCCAAGGCCGTCGTTGGTAGACACTGCCAGCACCACCGGGCTGCCCACCCGCAGCAGGCTTTTGGCGGCAAGGGTCACCGGCGTATCCGAAAGTCCCGCCGCCAGCCGCGCCAGCGTTGCGCCGGTGCAGGGGGCGACCACCAGCGCCTGCGCCAGCCGCCGGGGGCCCAGCGGCTCCACCGCCTGCAGGGTGTCCAGCACCGGCTGCCCGGTAACGGCCTGTAAGCGCTGCCGCCAGCCTTTCCCGGTGCCGAACCGGGTATCCTGCTGCACGGCAAAGCTCATGACGGGCAGCAGCGTCCAGCCCTGTGCCGTCAGTGCCTGCGCCGCGCCCAAGGCGTCCTCCAACGTGCAAAAGCTGCCGCACACCGCAAAGGCAAGACAGCCCTTTTTCTCTGTGGTCATATTGTTCCCTCCCGCTCCTGCAAAATGGCTTGCACCGTGCGCGCCAGCGCCTCCCCTGCCGTTTCCGGCGCCCAGACCGTCGGCAGGCTCAGCGCGTGCAGCGCCGTGTGCCCCAGCCGCCGGGCGGCGGCAAAGTCCGTGCCGCCGGGCTTTGAGGCCAGATCCACGATCAGACACCCCTTCGGCAGCGCTGCCAGCACTGCCGCTGTCAGCACCGGCGCGGGGATGGTGTTCACCACCGTATCAAAGGCGGCAGCTGCGGCGGCAAGGTCTGTCAGCGGCACCGCCCGCAGACCCTGCTCCTCTGCCATGGCCCGCTGCACCGGGCGGCGTGCCGCCACGGTCACCCGCGCGCCCAGTGCTGCCAGACGCACCGCAAGCGCCCGCCCCACCGGGCCAAAGCCTAGCACCAGCACCGCCGCGCCCCACAGGGTACGGCTGCGCCGTTCCAGCAGAATGCCGATGCAGCCCTCGGCGGTGGGGATGGCGTTATACACGGTCAGCTCCGGGCGGGCAAAGTAGTCCACCAGCTCCACCCCCGCCGCCCGGGCGATGGTCCTTGCGCTGTCCGTCACCTTACCGCCCAGCGCCAATGCCCCGGGCTTTGCCATGCCCAGCAGCTGCGCCAGCGGCAAATCCGCCTGTTCCAGCGGGAGCGGCAGCAGGATGCAGTCTGCCTGCGGCAGCTGCTGCACGCCACCCACCGTATACCCCGCCCGCGCCAGTGCACGCCCTGCCGCCGCCTGCCGGGCATCGCTGCCCACCACCGCAAACCGCTTTGTCTGCCTCATGTCGTCATCTCCCCTTTTCCGCTGTGCACCATCCTATGCAGGAAGAGGAAACTGCGTGAGCGGGAAGGTGCTGACCGGCAGAAACAAAAAAGCTCCCCCTTTCGGGGGAGCCGATAAAGCCGCAAGGCTTTGCCTGAGCGGGTTCTTATTTCAGCGCTTCTTCCAGCACCTTCAGCAGGTGCGGGATATCCAGCGGCTTTGCGATGTGGCCGTTCATGCCCGCATTCACGGCGTTCTGCTTGTCCTCCTCAAAGGCGTTGGCGGTCATGGCAAAAATAGGGATGCCTGCCTTGCGGGGGTCGGGCAGAGCGCGGATACGCCGGGTGGCTTCGTAGCCGTCCATCCGGGGCATCTGGATGTCCATCAAAATCAGGTCGTACTGCCCGGGCACGGACTGCTCCATCTTTTCCACTGCTTCAACGCCGTCTCCGGCGGTATCCACAAGGAAGCCCGCTTCCTTTAAGATCTCTATGGCGATCTCCCGGTTCAGGGCGTTGTCCTCCACCAGCAGCAGACGCTTACCGCTGAAGTCTGCCTTGGGCGGCAGGGCGGGCGTCTGGGTCGACTGCACCCGGAAGGGCTCTGCCAATACCTTGCGCAGCTCCGAGAGGAACAGCGGCTTTTCGCAGAAGGCGGTCACACCGGCGGCGCGCGCCTCCTCCTCGATATCCGCCCAGTCATAGGCGGTCAGGATGATGATGGGGCAGCTGTCCCCAATGACCTTGCGGATCTGCCGCACGATCTCAATGCCGTTCATATCCGGGATGAGCCAGTCGATGATATACACGCTGAAAGCATCGCCCTGCTCCACGGCGTACTTCGTGCGGATGACTGCTTCCTTGCCGGAGATGGTCCACTCCGGCCGCATGCCGATCTTGGAAAGCATGGTGCTGACGCTCAGGCAGGTGTTAGTGTCGTCGTCCGCCACCAGCGCCCGCAGCCCTTCCAGCTGGGGCAGCTGCTTGATCTCCGCCTTCTGCCCGCTGAGGGGGAAGCAGAGGTTCACGATGAACTCGCTGCCCTTGCCCGGCTCGCTTTCAAGGGTGATGGTACCGCCCATCAGGTCTACGATATTCTTGGTGATGGAAAGGCCCAGACCCGTGCCCTGGATGCCGCTGACGGTGGAGCTTTCCTCCCGGGTGAACTCCTCAAAGATGTGCTTCTGGAACTCCTTATTGATGCCGATGCCGTTGTCCTTGATGCGGAACTCATAATTGCCGCAGCCCTTGGGCGCGCCGGGCTTCTGAGCAATGCGGATGCTCACCATGCCGCCGGTGGGGGTGAACTTGATAGCATTGGAAAGGATGTTCAGCAGCACCTGATTCAGCCGCAGCGGGTCGGTGATGATGTCCTCGTCCACCACATCCATGGTGTCGATGAACAGCGCCAGGCGCTTGGAGCTGATATTGGGCTGGATGATGGAGCGTATATCGTGCACGAGATCCGGCAGATGCACCGCCTTTTCCTCGATCTTCACCTTGCCGCTCTCGATACGGCTCATGTCCAGCACATCGTTGATGAGGGAGAGCAGGTGCTGGCTGGAGGTGGAGATCTTTTTCAGGTAGCCCAGCACCTGTTCCTTATTATCAACATGGGTCGCCGCCAGCGAGGTGAAGCCGATAATGGCGTTCATCGGAGTGCGGATGTCGTGGCTCATGTTGAACAAGAACTCCCGCTTGGCGCGGTTTGCCGCTGCCTCGTGCCGGACGGCAAGCTCCAGCTTGCGGTTCTGCTCTTCCAGCTGGGCGTGATACTTCTGCTCCTGCTCCCTTTTTTGCTGCTCCGCAAGCTTCATGGAGCGGCGGCGCAGCGTTTGCAGCACTGCCACACAGATCAGATAGAAGATCAGTGCCGTCAGCAGTGCGCTGCTGAAATTGCGGAACACCGATTTTTCGTCGATATAGAGATACAGATCAAAATTCTGTCCGTTGCTGTACATCCCGAAATAGCAGCCGGAATTTGCCCAGTCGCGGGTGTGGGTCAGAATGTCGGGCGCACCGGCCTTGCGGATGCCCTGCACCAGCGGGCTGTTCGTGGTGTACAGTCCGATGAGGCTCGGGTCGTTTGCGGCGATCACCTTGTTGTCCTGCACGATAAAGATGGTGCCGCTGATGTTCTTCGGGTAGCCGTCCAGCACGCTCTGGATGGACAGGGCTGTCCCCTCCACAAACTCCGGCGGGGTCACCCGGTACGCCAGCAGCACAGCGTCCCCTGCTGCGGCGCGGCGGGTGGCAACATCCACCGCTGTACCATCCTGTAACAGAATGCGCTTGAGATAGGTCTTTTGCGGGTTTTGCAGCACGTTCAGCGCGGCTTGCTCTCGCAGCGATTCCGCAAACTGCGCATAATCGATATTACCATCCGTATATTCGCACAGTGATTCTCCATTTTCGTCCAGTACGGCAATGCCGGTAAGCCAGAGGGATTCCGTTTCTGCCCGGAGGCTTTCGGGGTCGTAGAGATCCAAGGTATCATTTTCGGCCAGCTGCCGCACCGAGACCGCCATCCGGCGCAGCGACTTTGCGGTGATGGTATCGTTATATTTTTCGTAGCTGGTGGACTGCACTTTTACAAAGTTGATGGTGCGGTCAAAGTATTCCTCGGTAGCGCGTATGGACTCCCGCCCGGAGAAGAGGGTCACTGCCAGCAAAAGCAGCACGCCCATCAGCAGATAGAGCACCGCCACCCGCATATTGGGCGTGAACGTTTTCTTGTTACGGTTCAAGGGCGTCCACCTCCAGATATTTTTCCGGGTCCGGCAGATATTTGCCTACGATCTGCTTCATCGTGCCGTCGGCGCGCATGGCGGCAAAGGTCTCGGTCAGCTTTTCGTCCAGCCCGCGGGTGTCGTTCAGCGCAAAGGCCACGCCGATGCCGGTGACCAGCAGCGGCTCCTCCAGAATGCGGAAATTGGCATTGCAATCCTGCATATACCGCAAAATGGCGGCCTCGTGGGCGGCAATGGCGTCCACATAGCCGCAGTTCAACATGGCGTACTGCACGCTGCGGTCCTCGGCGCTCAGCAGTTCACCAAACTGCGGGATGCGGGGGTCGGTGCCGGCGAGGAAGATTTCCTCCGGCTTGGTGGTGCTTTGCACCATCATGGTCTTGCCCGCAAGGTCGGCAAGCGTTTCAATGCCGCTGTCGGCATTGACCGCCACCACCTGACGGCTGACCATATACGGTCCCACCCAGCGGTACAGCTGCTCCCGCCCGTCCATGGAAAAGCAGCCCCAGATGCAGTCGATGGCACCACTTTCCACCAGATTGGTTTTCTGCTCCCAGTCAATGATTTCAAACCATACCGCATACCCTATGCGGGCAAAGGCCTCGGTGGCAATGTCCACATCAATGCCGGTGGGCGTGCTGTCATTGTTCAGGTAGATAAAAGGCGGGTAGTTATCGCTGCCCACCGTAAGCTCGGGCAGTGCTGCCGCCGCCTGCGTTTTGCTGCAGGCGGTCAGCCCGGCTGCCGCTGCCGCCGCGCACACCTTTAAAAAGGTACGGCGGGGTATTTTATGGTTGAATCGCTGTTCTGTCACGCGTAGTTGCCCTCACATTACCATTGTAAAATTTCCTGCTTCAGTTCCCCCTGCACGTCCAGCAGACACTGCAGCAGCAGCGGGTTGAAGGCGCCGCACTCGCCGTTCGTGATCATCTGGACAGCCGTTTCGTGCGGGAAAGCCTTTTTATAGCACCGTTCGCTGGTCAGCGCGTCATACACATCCGCCATGGAGACCAGCTGTGCGCTGATGGGGATATCGTCCCCCTTCAGCCCGTCCGGGTAGCCTTTGCCGTCCCAGCGCTCGTGGTGCCAGCGGGCGATCTCGTAGGCGGTCTGCAACAGCGGCTGGTCTGCAAAGCTTTCAGTCTTTTGCAGCATCTCTGCGCCCAGCATACTGTGGGTCTTGATCACCGCAAATTCCTCTGCGGTCAGCCTGCCGGGCTTGTTCAGGATGGCTTCGTCAATGCCGATCTTGCCGATATCGTGCAGCGCCGACGCCAGCGGGATGTTATCCTGCTGCTCGGGAGTCAGGTCGTAGCGGCTGGTCAGCTCCATCAGCCGGTGCAGCAGCGTCTCGGTGATGATGCGAATGTGCCGCACATGAGAGCCGGACTCGCCGTTACGGAACTCCACGATCTGGCTCAGCACACCCACCAGCACATCGGTGTTCTTTTCCCGCGCGCGGATCTGGTCAGACACCATCTGCACCAGCCGCCGCTGCTTGGCGTACAGCTTGATGGTGTTGGACACCCGGCGGTAGACGATCTTTGCGTCAAAGGGACGGTTGACATAGTCGCTGGCACCCAGCTCGTAGGCCTTGCGGATGGCTTCCTCCGAGTCGTCACTGGAGATCATGATCACCGGCACGTCCTCGATGGTGTGGTTGGTGTTCATGGTGCGCAGCACCTCAAAGCCGTCCATGACCGGCATGTTGATATCCAGCAGCACCAGCGAGATTTGCCCGGCGTTTGCCCGCAGCAGCTCCAGACACTGCTTGCCGTTCTCGGCTTCCAGAATGCGGTAGTCCTCGCCCAGAATGCCGGCAAGCATCATGCGGTTCATCATGGAATCGTCCACCAGCAGGATCACGGGCTTTTCCCCTAAGACATCCTTCTGTGCAGCCAACCGGCTGTCCTGTGTGTCCACCGCCACTGCGTCCTTGTGGTTTTTGGCCTGATACATTATAAAATCTGCCCGGCGCACCACGTTCTCCATAGGGTCGGCAAGGGTCTGCATCGCGCCGCCGATGCTCAGCGACAGCCGGAAGTGGGGGTAGCCCGGCACCACCGTTTGCTGCACGGCGGTGCGGATCTGCTCCAGCTTTACCTTGAAATAATCCGCCGGGATGCCGGGCAGCACCAGCAAAAACTCGTCGCCGCCGTAGCGGATCAGCAGATCTGTTTCCCGGATGCAGCTGCGGATGGCCTTTGCAACGGTTTCCAGTGCCAGATCTCCGGCGTGGTGGCCGTAGGTATCGTTGCAGATCTTGAAATCGTCGATATCCATCAGGGCGATGCCTGCCGGGCCGAGGTTATTGCGCACCACTTCCTCGTAAAAGCGGCGGTTGTAGGTGCCGGTCAGGGCGTCGTGGTTCAGCCGCTGCCGGTAGCGCTTTTCTTTTTCCATGCTCCGGGCAGTAGTCTTGGCAAACTGCGCCTTCTGCTCCTCCATCTGCTGCATCATCCGCAGCAGATTATGGTTGGCGGTTTCCAGCGCCTCCCGCTGGGTACGGTTCTGCTGTTCCAGCTTTTCCCGCAGTTCCATATAGGGGGTGATATCCGTGATCGTGCCCACGATATAGCCTTTGCCGTACCATTCCACCTGATTGGCAGCGTTGGTGACCCAGCGGTAGCCGTTTTTGCCCAGAATCCGGAAGATGCTGTCACCATTCTTGGCGTAAGTCGCGCTGTTTTCCGCATTCCGGTAGCGCAGCCCGGCCGCCAGATCATCCGGGTGTATCAGCGCTGTATAGCGGTTATCGAACCTTGCCGCAAATTCTTCCCGCTCCCAGCCCAGTATCTCCAGAAAACGGTCACTGACATAAGCAAACGGATAGCCGTTTTCAGGGTCCTCTGCGCAGCAGTGAAAGCCGCCCGGTATATTCTGTGCATAGCGTTCCAGCCGCAGAAATCCTTTTTTTATTGTCTCGTCTGTTTCCATTTTACCTTTCCTGCCTTTTTCTCCGCGCATTGCAGCACGCAGTACCCCCTGTTACCGCAATTTCAAACTTTACCTTCCTGTACGCCCCGCTTTTGGGCATACTGTAACATTTTGATTCTATCATCAAAACTGCCTAGATGCAAGCATTTTTTACCAACAGAACGGCAAGTAAGGCACATTAGAAAAAGTTATAAGGGCGAGCCCAATGAAATCATTCCGCGCAGCAAAAAAGCCGCCGCACAAAAAGTGCAGCGGCTTTGCGGGGTGTCACATCACAGCCAGCGCTCAGAGATGATCCACCACATACCGGGCAGGTTGATCCGACCCAGCAGATGCTCCAATACGATCAGCATGGTATTCTCCTTTCAGACCGTCTGTTTTCAGCCGAACAGCCCCTTCAGTAAAAACAGAAGCAGCTTAGTAAAGCTGCCGCCGCCCAAAAGGCTGAGCAGCGGCCCAAGGCCTTGAAACATGGGAGGTTTGCTCCTTTCGTTTCATTCCGTCCCGACTGCTGCCGGGTGCCGGTCTGCCTTATATACGAACCAGCCCACCGCAGGATTGCAAATGCCGTGGTGGTAAATATTGGGAGTATTGCAGCTGCCGTATGCCTTTACGACCCCTTCCCGTGAAAAAGTTGCTCAGAAACGCCCGCAGGCGTTTCTGAGCAACAAATCAAAAATACTATTTCCGCTGAAAATGCCCATAGCAGTGCGGAGGGCATTCCAAATCGTCTTACTTAAAACGCTTCCATACCGGGGTAGACGGCGCTTTCGCCCAGCTGCTCCTCAATGCGCAGCAGCTGGTTGTACTTTGCCACACGTTCGGTGCGGCTGGGCGCGCCGGTCTTGATCTGGCAGGTGTTCAGCGCCACCGCCAAGTCCGCAATGGTGGTGTCCTCGGTCTCTCCGGAGCGGTGAGAGCTGATGGCGTTGTAACCGGCCTTGTGCGCCATTTTGATGGCTTCCAGGGTCTCGGAGACAGAGCCGATCTGGTTCAGTTTGATCAGGATAGCGTTGCCCGCGCCCAGCTGGATGCCCTTTGCCAGACGCTCGGTGTTGGTCACAAACAGGTCGTCACCCACCAGCTGCACCTTGCCGCCCAGCTCGCGGGTCATCTGCTGCCAGCCCTCCCAGTCCTCTTCGTCTAGACCGTCCTCGATGGAGATGATGGGGTACTTTTCCACAAGGCTCTTCCAGTGTGCGATCAGCTCTGCGGAGGTGAACTCGGTACCCGCCTTGGGCAACTTGTAGAAGCCCTTGCCCTTGGGGCTCTTCCACTCGGAGGCGGCGGCGTCCATTGCCAGCATAAAGTCCTTGCCCGGCAGATAGCCCGCCTTCTCGATGGCAGCCAGAATGGTCTCGATGGTCTCCTCGTCGCTGGAAAGGTTGGGCGCAAAGCCGCCCTCATCGCCCACGGAGGTAGCCAGCCCCTTGGACTTCAGGATGGCAGCCAGCGCATGGAATACCTCGGCGCACCAGCGCAGCGCTTCCTTAAAGGAGGGTGCGCCCACCGGCATGATCATGAACTCCTGCGTGTCCACGGTGTTGGTGGCGTGTGCGCCGCCGTTCAGGATGTTCATCATAGGCACAGGCAGGCGGTTGCCGTTTACGCCGCCCAGAAAACGGTACAGCGGCATTTCCAGCGAAGCGGCTGCTGCGCGGCAGGCTGCAATGGACACCGCCAGAATGGCGTTTGCGCCCAGATTGGACTTATCCTTGGTGCCGTCTGCCTTGAGCATGGCAGCATCCACGGCGTAAATGTCGGAAGCATCCATGCCCACCACTGCGTCCGCAATGACCGTGTTGATGTTCTCCACCGCCTTGGTCACGCCCTTGCCCAGATAGCGGCTCTTGTCGCCGTCCCGCAGCTCCAGCGCCTCAAACTCGCCGGTGGATGCACCGGAAGGGGCACAGCCGCGCGCCACGGTGCCGTCTGCCAGCGTGATCTCGGCTTCCACAGTGGGGTTTCCGCGGGAGTCTAAGATCTCGCGGCCAACAACAGATTCAATTTCCAGATAATTCATCTTGAAACCCTCCTGAATATCATTTTCTCTCCCGTACTGCCCGGGCGGGCAGACGGGGAACTGCTCTATTTAGGTAGTTATATATAACTAACCACCAATATCCTACCACGCTTTGCGCCCCGGCGCAAGAGCCGGTGCACATGTTTGCAGACCTAAATTTTTAACAGGAACGCAAACCGCCGTGGAAAACCCGTTTACAGTCTGCCCCCTTGCGGCAGCGGGGATACGTTATGCTTACCATGTGTTTTTTATATGGCAGATATGCCAAAAATTTTCTTTACTTTTTGGCGATTCGGTTCTATACTGGTTGCGGCGTTTACGCTTTTTCCCATTTATAGTCGTTATAGAGGAGGATTTTTGCAATGAATAAGGATCTGACGGTGGGCAAGCCGTCACAGGTATTGTGGCAATTCTGTCTGCCCATGTTTGGCAGCATCATTTTCCAGCAGCTGTACAATATCGCGGATAGTCTGGTGGCGGGCAAGTTCATCGGTGAGAACGCACTGGCTGCGGTGGGCAACAGCTACGAGATTACCCTGATCTTCATCGCCTTTGCCTTCGGCTGCAACATCGGCTGCTCGGTCATCGTGTCCCGCTACTTTGGCGCAAAGGAATACCGCGAGATGAAGACCTCGGTCTACACCTCCCTCATCGGCTCTGCCGTGCTGTGCGCTGTGCTGATGGGCATCGGTCTGTTTGGCTGCGACGCCCTTCTGGAGCTCATCAACACCCCGGAGGAGATCCTTGCGGATTCTGCGCTGTATCTGGATATCTACGTTCTGGGCCTGCCCTTCATGTTCTTCTACAACATTGCCACCGGCATCTTCTCTGCCCTTGGCGACAGCAAGACCCCCTTCTACTTCCTTGCAGTCTCTTCTTTGTCCAACATCGGCGTGGACATCCTGTTCGTCGCCGGTTTCAAGATGGGCATTGCCGGTGTGGCATGGGCTACTTTCCTGTGTCAGGGTGTCAGCTGCGTGCTGGCCATGGTGGTGGTGTTCCGCCGCATCCGCGCTTTCCGCACCGAGGGTCATGTGCAGCTGTTCTCGTGGAATATGCTGGGCAAGGTGGCCGTGGTGGCTGTGCCCAGCATCCTGCAGCAGAGCTTTGTCTCGGTGGGCAACATTATCCTGCAGAGCATCATCAACACCTTTGGTGCCAGCGTCATTGCAGGCTATTCTGCCGCCGTCAAGCTGAACAACATGGTCATCACCTCTTTTACCACCCTGGGCAACGGCATCTCCAACTACACCTCCCAGAACATGGGTGCAGGCAAGATGGACCGCGTGAAGGAGGGCTTTGGCGCAGGCCGCAATCTGGTGTGGCTGCTGTGCGTACCGCTGGTGGTGCTGTACTTCTTCTTTGGCCGCTTTTTGCTGCTGCTGTTCATGAACGACCCGCAGGGCCCTGCCATTGACACCGGTATGCTGTTCTTGCGCATCCTCTCCCCCTTCTACTTTGTGGTGTCGGTCAAGCTGGTGGCAGACGGCATCCTGCGCGGCTGCGGCCTGATGGTGCGGTTCATGATCGCCACCTTCACCGACCTGATTTTGCGCGTGGGCATTGCCGCCGTGCTCAGCGCCACCGCGCTGGGCTCCACCGGCATCTGGATGGCATGGCCTGTGGGCTGGTGCATCGGTACGGCGCTTTCCATGGTGTTCTACGTCACCGCCATCCGCAAGGCACTGGCAGAGCCGTTGGCTGTTGCCGAGGCCGAGGGACAGGCCGCCGAAGTCCGCGCCGAGGCCGAATTTGCCGCCGACGCCGAGATGGAGACCCTGTAACCTTTTTGCAACTTGTGAATCTGTTTCATGTCACAGATAAACAAAATGAACAATTTGAAATAGTGCACAAAATCACGCTTTAATTTTTGTATAAAGTATCAACAAAGCCGAGAAAATGCGCCCAAAAGTATGGACGGTTTGTGAATTGCGGATTTGAACCCAGATAGCTATAATAACAGACAAGAATAGAAGCAAGGCCGCTTTAGAGGGGAAGGGCCTTGCTTCCGTTTTTATCAATTTACTTTATAGAACACTCCGAAGGAGGAGATTTTTATGAAAAAGATGATCACTCGTCGTCAGTTCATGGCTGCTGCCGGTGTTGTTGCCGCAGCAAGCGCTCTGACTGCCTGCGGCGGTTCTTCCGCAAGCACGGCCGCTTCTTCTGCAGCCGGTTCCGCTGCTGCTTCCGGCAGCACCATCAAGGTGGGCGTGATGGGTCCCCTGACCGGTGACGCTTCCGTTTACGGTCAGGCTGTTGTAAACGGTGCCAGCCTGTACATGAAGCAGGTCAATGCCGATGGCGGTGTCAACGGCAAGCAGCTGGAGATCATCACCATGGACGAGCAGGGCGATGAAACGCAGGCTGTGACCTGCTTTACCAAGATGGTGGATCAGGGCATCACCGCTCTGGTGGGCGATGTAACCACCGCTCCCACGCTGGCTGTTGCCGCCGAGAGCGCCGATTACAATATGCCTATGGTCACCGCTTCCGCTACTGCCGAGGCTGTTACCTACGATGCCGAGACCGACACCGTGAACGGGAATGTGTTCCGTGCCTGCTTCACCGACCCCTTCCAGGGCGTGAAGATGGCAGATTACGCTTACGAGAAGCTGGGCTACACCAAGGCAGCCGTCATCTTCCTGAAGGGCAAGGACTACAACGAGGGTCTGGCCGAGAACTTTGCCAAGGAGTTTGAGGCAAAGGGCGGCACCGTCGTGGATCAGGAGAGCTACTCTGAGGGCGACGTGGACTTCAAGACCCAGCTGACCAGCATCCTTGGCAAGAACCCCGAGATGGTGTTCTGCCCCAACTACTATCAGGAAGTGGGTCAGATCCTGGCTCAGGCTGAGAGCATCGGCCTGAACGTTCCCTTCCTCGGCGGCGACGGCTGGGATGGTCTGGAGGGCTACGCCACCGCCGACCAGCTGAAGGACTCCTACTTCTGCGCCTGCTACGCCAAGGGCTCCAGCACCGCGTTTGAGGATGCCTACAAGGCCGAGTACGGCGAGGCCTACCCCAACGGCTTTGCACCCTTGGGCTATGATGCTGCCATGACCGTCGTGTACGGCATTAAGGCTGCCGAGGAGCAGGGCCTCGAGGCCGGCTCCGACGAGTACAAGCAGGCCGTCATCGATGCCATTGCCGGCGGCACCATCGAGGGCATCACCGGCACCTTTACCTTCGACGAGCACCACAACCCCGTCAAGAGCACTGCCATCCTGACCTACGTGGACGGCAAGCCCGAGCTGAAGGAAATGTTCTGATCCGCGCTGTTCCATCCACCGGTGATGGAGCCGCCCGCACAGAGCAAACCCCATGATTTTTTGGAGAACGCCGGAACAGCTTTTTTCTGGTCAGGCGTTCTCCGTTTTTTATATCAAAAAGTGTAAACGCCGCAAAGAAAGGAAGTATCCAACCATGACAGTGTTCTTTAGCCAGCTGATCAACGGCTTGTCCCTTGGCAGCATCTATGCACTGATCGCACTGGGCTACAGCATGGTGTACGGCATTATCCTGCTGCTGAACTTTGCCCACGGCGATGTCATCATGGTGGGCGCATACATGTCCTGGTTCGTCATGAACCAGCTGGGTCTTGGCCCGGTCACCGCTGTGTGCGCCACCATCATCACCTGTACGCTGCTGGGCGTGGTGATCGAAAAGATCGCCTACACCCCCCTGCGCAGCGCACCCCGCATCTCGCTGCTGATCACCGCCATTGGTGTCTCCTTCTTTCTGGAGTACACGGCAGAGCTGATCCTTGGCTCGGGTGCAAAGGTGATCCCCGCCTACTACACCAACCAGACCTTCCGTCTGGGCAAGGTGCCGCTGGGCCTTACCTCCATCATCACGCTGGTGGTCACCGTGCTGTCCATGCTGGTGCTCACCTTTCTGGTGCAAAAGACTAAGCTTGGCAAGGCCATGCGCGCCGTCTCGGAGGATATGGATGCTGCCCGCCTGATGGGCATCAACGTCAACAGCACCATCTCCTTTACCTTTGCCGTGGGCTCGGCGCTGGCGGGTATCGGCAGCGTGCTGTACTGCTGCTCCTACCCGCAGGCTACCCCCACCATGGGCTCCATGCTGGGTCTGAAGGCATTCGTTGCCGCCGTGCTGGGCGGCATCGGCTCCATCCCGGGTGCTATGGTCGGCGGCATTGCCATCGGCCTGTGCGAGTGCTTTGTTTCCGCCATCGGCCTTTCCGCATGGAAGGACGCTGTTACGTTTGCAATTCTGATCATCGTGCTGCTGGTCAAGCCCACGGGCTTCCTTGGCCGCAAGGTGCAGGAAAAGGTGTAAGGGGGCATAACGATGAATACCAAACGCAAGACCATCAAAATGCCCGTGCGCTACCTGATGAATCTGGTGCTGGTGGGGCTGCTGTTCGTGGGGCTTTCCTATGTGACCGGCAATATGCTGTCCACCTACCAGAATAAGGTGCTGCTGACCGTGGGCATCAATATCATTCTGGCTGTTTCGCTGAACGTTGCCACCGGTTATCTGGGGCAGCTGCCGCTGGGTCACGCCGGTTTTATGGCCGTGGGTGCCTACGCCTGCGCCCTGTTCACCAAATCCTCGGGCCTGCCCAAGGGCGTGGCCTTTGCCATCGGTCTGGTGCTGGCATGGGTAATCGCCGGGCTGTTCGGGGTGCTTATCGGCATCCCTGCCCTGCGCCTGACCGGCGACTATCTGGCCATTCTGACGCTGGGCTTTGGCGAGATCATCCGCATCACGTTGAACAACATTGATGATGTGCTGGGCTTCAAGCTGTTCTACGGCTCCAAAGGCCTGAAGAACATCCCCAAGTATTCCAACTTTACCAACGTGTTCCTGTGCGTGGTCATTACCTGCTTTTTGATCCACGCCATGATGAAGAGCCGCCACGGCCGCGCCGTGCTGGCCATCCGCGACAACGAGATCGCCGCCGAGAGCTGCGGCATCCAGACCACCTATTATAAGGTGATGGCCTTTGCCTTCTCCGCTGCCTTTGCAGGCTTGGCGGGTGGTCTGTACGCCTGCTACATCGGCGTGCTGAACCCCTCCACCTTCGGCTTTATGAAGTCCATCGAAATTCTGGTCATGGTGGTGCTGGGCGGCATGGGCTCCATGCTGGGCTCCATTCTGTCCGCTACCGTGCTGACCATCCTGCCCGAGGCGACCCGCAGCTTTGAGAGCTACCGCATGGTGGTCTATTCGCTGGTGCTGGTGCTGATGATGATCTTCCGCCCGGGCGGACTGCTGGGCAGCTACGATTTCTCCCTGAGCCGCATCGTGGAAAAGGCCATGAATGGCGAACTGTTCCGCAAACATACCAAAAAGGAGGCCGCTGACCATGAGTGAGTTCAAGACCAGACTGCACAGTGTGCCCTCCGGCGGTTTTCTGACCGACCGCGACAAGGACAAAAAGCCCATTCTGGACGTGCGTGAGCTGGGTATCGACTTCGGCGGTCTGACCGCTGTGGACAACTTTAACCTGATGATCGGCCGCAACGAGATCGCCGGTCTGATCGGCCCCAACGGCGCAGGCAAGACCACCGTGTTCAACCTGCTCACCAACGTCTACCAGCCCACCCGCGGCTCCATCCTGATCGACGGGATGCCCACCGCCGGGAAAAAGACCTATCAGGTCAACCGCATGGGCGTGGCGCGTACCTTCCAGAACATCCGCCTGTTCAAGGAGCTGAGCGTCATCGACAACATCAAGGTGGGTCTGCACGAGTCCATGAAGTATAATCTGGCCTCCTCTCTGCTGCGGATGCCGAACTACTGGAAAGAGGAAAAGCAGTGCACTGAGCGTGCGCTGGAGCTGCTGGACATCTTCCACATGGCAGACCTTGCCAACGCGCAGGCCGGCAGCCTGCCCTACGGCGCACAGCGCCGGTTGGAGATCATGCGCGCACTGGCCACCAACCCGAAGCTTCTGCTGCTGGACGAGCCTGCCGCCGGTATGAACCCCTCCGAGACGGCCGAGCTGACCGAGACCATCCGCCGCATCCGCGACGAGTTCAACATTGCCGTGCTGCTCATCGAGCACGACATGAGCCTTGTCATGGGCATCTGCGAGGGCATTGCGGTGCTGAACTTCGGCCGCATCATCGCCAAGGGCACCCCGGACGAGATCCGCGATAACCCGCAGGTCATCGAGGCCTATCTGGGCAAAAAGGAGGGCTGAGCCATGGCTGATACATTACTGAAGGTGGACGGCATCAACGTCTACTATGGCAACATCCACGCCGTAAAGGATATCTCCTTCACCGTCAATGCGGGCGAGATCGTCACCCTGATCGGTGCCAACGGCGCGGGCAAATCCACCACCCTGAAAACCATTTCCGGCCTTTTGAAGCCCCGCACCGGCGATGTGCTGTACAAGGGCAAGAGCATCAAGGGCGTGCGCGCCCACAAGATCGTGGAAAGCGGCCTTGCACAGGTACCGGAGGGACGCCATGTGTTTTTGCACATGACGGTGGACGAGAACCTTGATATGGGCGCCTACACCCAGCCCGCTTCTACCATTGCCGCCAACAAGGAAAAGGTGTTCACCCTGTTCCCCCGCCTGAAGGAGCGCCGCAAGCAGCTGGCGGGCACCATGTCCGGCGGCGAGCAGCAGATGCTGGCTATGGGCCGTGCCCTGATGAGCAACGCCTCCATGCTGATGCTGGACGAGCCCTCCATGGGTCTTTCGCCGCTGCTGGTGCAGGAGATCTTTGACATCATCCGCGACATCCACAAGGAGGGCATGACCATCCTGCTGGTGGAGCAGAACGCGCAGATGGCGCTTTCGGTGGCCGACCGCGCCTATGTGCTGGAGACCGGCCGCGTGGTCATGGACGGCACCGGTGCCGAGCTGCTGACCAACGAGCGCGTCCGCAACGCCTATCTGGGCGGGTAAACGGAAAAATAGTTTGATTTGCAGTTCCGAAACGCCCTTGGACGTTTCGGAACTGCTTTTTCCTGCTATCACTTTACTTTCGTAAAAAATTGTGCCATAATGGGTGCAGTATTCCGGCTTTGCAAAAGCCACGCCCCGGCTCGGGAAAGCGGGGCGCAAACCACACAGAATGAGGGGTAAACGTTATGAGCAAGATCATCATCCCGGCAAACTACACACCCGCGCTGAACCTGTACGACACGCAGCGCGCCATCGGCACGGTGAAGCGGCTGTTTGCCGATACCCTGTGCGCCACGC
>OIZS01000094.1_pt1 | contig 47503 bp, 37 predicted proteins | sample 1588641 | NCBI WGS metagenome assembly OIZS01 (sample SAMN03283240) | human gut metagenome | biome: human-associated habitat; material: feces | host: Homo sapiens | place: Peru | collected 2012
GCAAAACTTTGCTCATGAATATGTTTGAATCTTTCTTACAGATTAGTGGTAAAGAACCAGGAAATATTACTAAGCACCTAAACTACTTTAAAGGAACAAAAATCTTAGAGGATCAAGATTTCTGTGACAAGTACATGGGGCAGTGTCCTGTTATCTCAATTACCTTAAAGGATGTTTGTGGAGAAGACTTTGAAAGTGCCTATTTTAAATTAGCAGGAATTGTTGCAGATAAAGCTAATGAATATGATTTCTTAAATGATAGTCCTGCTCTAAACACTGATGATAAAGATACTTACTCAAAAATATCAAGCAAATCATTTTTAATAAAAAATTCAGCTGAATCTAAGTATTATACAACTAGAGCTATCTCGTCTTTGTCTTTAATGCTTTATAAACACTTTAACAAACAGGTTTATGTTTTAATTGATGAGTATGATGTGCCTTTAGCAAAAGCGCAGTCTTATGGCTACCATAAAGATATGGTAACTTTAATGTCATCTTTTCTAGGTTTCTTAAAAGACTCACAAAAAGATCCTGAAACGAACAAACCAGTTGTAAAAAAAGTCATCTTAACAGGATGTTTAAAGGTAGCTAAGAACAGTATCTTTACAGGTGTTAATAACCTAAAGGTAAATACAGTCACCAATAAAATAGATAATTACACAGGAATGATTGGTTTTACCAAAGAAGAAACTCTAAAACTTTTAAAAGATTATGAGATGGAAGATTTCTCAGAAGTTGTTAGGAACAACTATGACGGATATAAGTTCTATGACAAAGAGATGTTCTGTCCATGGGATGTTTTAAATTTCGTAGAAGACAACTTTAAATTTAAACAGCAAGGACTATTATCAGAAATAGAAGCAGAAAACTACTGGGCAAATTCAACCTCAAGTCCTGCTGTATATGAATATCTAGGATTCCTAACAGACAGTGACAACCAAAAGATGCAGGACTTAGTTGATGGTAATTCAATTAGTTTTGTCCTAAATGAATCCATGAACTATGACTGTTTATCAGAGCATGATCCTAATGATTTCTGGTCATTACTACTGCATACAGGATATTTAACTTTAGATTGGGAAAAGACTAAGAAAGGCGAACTATCTAAAGATAATTCCTCTAACAAAGAAGTCTATGTAAGAATACCTAATTTAGAAATCAGAAAATGCTTTAAAAATGATATTCAAAAGAGATTTGATGACGTTATAAAAAAAGACAACCTAGCTTTAAACATTGCCAATGCTTTATTAGAAGGTAATGTTGATTTTGTACAAGATAAGTTAGGACCATTATTACGTTCTTTCGTCTCAATCAGAGATACAGCAACTAGAGCACCTCACGAGAACTACTACCATGGATTCTTAAACGGTATCTTTACTAACTGTAAAGATAATCTAGGAGAATATCATTCTAACTTTGAATCTGGTGATGGATATCCTGATATTCTCTTTAAAGATATTGACTGTAGAAAGGTAGCAATCATTGAGATTAAATCAGCATCTATAGGTTCTGATATTGAAACTTTAAGTGAAAAAGCTATATCACAGATTATAGATAAGAACTACGCTGAGCCTTTGATGTCTAATAAGACTGTTAAACACATCCATGGCTATGGTATTGCTTTTGCAGGAAAGAGTTGCTTTATCTCAGTAAAAAAGATAAAGTAATTGTTTCTATAAGGATCATCTCCATGCTACAAGTGTAGATTGAGATGCTTGGTCATAATTGTGTGCATGATCTTGCAGGCTTTCTTATATCTCAAAAAGAAAAAACTGACTTAGTAAAGCCTTAAGCTTGCACCTTGTCAACAACAATCACATCGCTTGATTCAAAAGGATCTTCTTTTTTGTAGCGACTTATGATGTACTCAACTTCATCAGTTGTGCACGCTGTAAGAGATTTTATAAGATCAGAGCCTACTAAATGTTCTTCTCTTAAGTTATCTAATCTCTTGATAAAATCAAATCCCCTTTTGGCAACACCAAATTGCTTGCCTACCATTCTTACATTAACTCTACACTCACCAAGATCTTTTAATGCTTGTAACTCCATATCCATGCCCTTTACAAGCTTTGCATGACATGCGATTTCGAGCAAGATCACAAGATAAGCTTTAGCTTTTGAATGGATTGCAACCTCCGCGTTGTTTCCCATGATAGAGTATCTTATTTTGTCGGCAAACAACCCCTCAATATGCTCATAGATGGTTGAATCTTTTGCAATCTTATCTTCAGCTACATCTCTTAAAAACTCATACATTACCATGGTTAAGATAGGAGAAAGATTAGTCTTCTCTAAGATCTCTTGCAACTGCAAGGCACAGTAATATGGATCATGCTTATCATTTGGATTTTTCTTTGGAGCTTTGAGCATTTTTTAATCCGTAATCATGGTGAATCTTTATGAAATATTATAGGTAAACAAAGACTAAAAAAACAGAGCCCTTATTGATAGTATGAACTCTGTTTTTATAAGCTAGGATCTAGAAAAGCTCTAAAAGAGAAACTCTTTTAGTTAAGAGAACTAATTATCTTTATGTAAAGAGATAATGTAAGCGACCTCATCTACTAAGATCTTTGCAAAGCCAGGACCATAAGTTGCAGCACTTGAAAACATGTTGCAAGCTGAAGTTGCGTTCTTAATGTAGTCTTTACCGCGCTCTGTTATCTTGATGTTAGCAGGATCAGTATGAATATCAATTGTAAGCTTGTCCTTGACTAATGTAGGTACTAAATCAGCTTTAATTCCTTCAACTAATTTTGCATTATCTAAGACCTGAAAAGCAGCAATTACAAGACTGGTTACGGGGAATGGCTTTGGAGGCATCTCACTTGGATAAAGGTTATGTAATGAATGCTGTTTTTCGTTACATAGCACAGCTACAAACTGAGAGAAAGTCTTATCCTTTGGAGCTTTACCATCTTCAATAAATTTTAAAATTTCTGCACAGGATAAACCTACAGTCGCTGCAAATGGCATATTATTTTGCATTACAGCCATCAATTGCTGTGCGCAACCATATGGAGTAGCTTCTGCTACAGCTTTTTTAGCTCTCTTTAATTTAATCTCATTTTCTACACTTTTCTTTGACATAACATGTCCTTATATTGTCGATAGTATATATTATTACAATATTGAATCAATTATTCATCTTGCTGTAAAAGATCTTCTAGTTTAGTAAGAATTCGATTAGCATCGCAGTCTATTTTGTCGCAGAAGTCTTTCATTAGCTTTTTAGTAGCTTCCTGAGCTTTATGTAACATTCCTTTATTAAATACTTGTTCATCACCAAAGCACATCTCCATGTACTCTTGTGCAGAAGCATGGGCGGACAGTTTTGAGGATTTTATCTGCAGATTAGTATTAGCGTCTTCATTTGAAACATCTATGAAGTCAATAGAAATTCCACCTACTAATGGATAAATTGATGCCACCTGCAGAACAGTAAAATAGATGATCCTTGAGATTGTATCTATCTCAGTTTTGTTAAGACCGGGATCATCGATTAATTGTCTTGTAAAATCTCTAAAATCATTTTTTATGTGAGACTTTGTGCTCCAAACTCCATTAGCAATATTTAATATCAAACTTAAAAGAGCCATTGAAAATGACATGCAATAATTTTCATCTTTTTCTATTGCTTCTTTTATTCCCTGAGCATACTCCAAATCTTGTTCAAATTTGGCTTTTATTGCTTCATATTGATTTTTGAGATCAAGTTTTTCCATCATATATTCCTAGTAAGCTTAATTACCTGTTTTTATAACACACCTTCAGGAATGATTCCTTTCATAAAATTATAATCATGAACTATTTTCTTAATGTTATTCTCAAGAAGACTTTCAACAGCTTTGATAATTTGCAGATTTTGCTCAGCACCTGAATATGCTCTCTTAATCTCGTCAATATCTTCACATAAGACTTTTGCTTCATCATTAAGAGATAATTTCGCTGGCTTTATGACTATGCTCAAATTAACATCGAATATATGAACTTGGTCTATATCTTTATTGGTGATAAAAATACCTTCTAGCAAAAACAGTTGAGTTAGATTTAACAATATAAGGTTGTAAAAAAACTTTGATTCCTTTTTTTTAAATTCCTCGTTCTGATATTTTTCACCACCAAAATCTTTTAAACACGGTTTAATCTTGTCAAAAAATTTCTCTCTTATATCAGCTTGTGTTTTCCAAGTTTTGTTTTTGATATTGCTCAACAATTCGCAAGTACTAATAGCATAAGTAGCTCCAAAAGCATGATCTTCTAAAAGCTTAGCTTTTATTTGTTAAAAATCTTCAATCTGTTTACTTAGCGACCTAACACTCTATTTTCCATAGCTCTAAGATCATCCACCATGTCTGGATCAGACATCATATTAGAGACAGCTTCACGCATACTGTTTACATCAAAATTTTCAATTTTACGGTTACCTTTTGACATGATATAAAACCAGTTTTGTGCTTTTCTCTTGCACGTTGAATTATATAAAACATTAGAATTCTTCTAGCTCTTCCATAAAAGTATCGCAAACATCTAATAGCTTATCTTTATATTCAGGATCTTTAGGATTGAGCTTATCTGGCAGAGAATCAAAAAACTTACCATCAAGTGTAAAATCATTACCTTCTTCAGTAATACGTAATCTTGAAGGTTTAATCACCAGATGAAGGTTGTCATTTTTTTCATCAAAGTTTCTAAAATCTAGACTAATACCATCGACTAGTTCCAGTCTTGAAACTATCTGCAAAGCAATGATGTAGAGATCAAATGCAACTTTATCTTTTGAAGTATCTGCAATTGGATCAAAGCTAAATGGCTCTGTATGTGCTTTAACGAAATTAAAGAAATCTACTTTAATGCTATCTTTTGTTTTCCACTTTCCTTTATGCAAGTTTTTAAAGAGTGTGCTTAAACTTGCCCCTAGAATCAGTGCATAATTTTCATTTTTTGAAAAAGTATAAGCTAAAGCTCTAACATAAGATTCTTCTTGTTCGAGCTGAGAAAATATCTTTTTTGAATATACTTTATCGAGTTGTTCAAACGGATCTAGCATATAAGTTATTTCCACTTTTTGAAAATTCTGACATTGAATTCCTTTTAAAGAATAAAAACAATTATCATTATTGATCTACCAACTACTTAATCTTTAAGTAGCGGTTATCATAGACATCCAAAATAACTGTTATAACCTCTCCAAGCAATGTGCTTAGCTTATCTAATCTTTTTGAATAATCTCCTATGTCTTGAATGAACTTAAAATCATTTAAGAATGCATCTGCGTGATCTGTCAAACATATCTTTGATGATTTAACTGTGATATTCATATTGCTAGGAGCTGAATTGAATACATCAGTAAATTTAATGGTTACACCTTGCAACATAAACCCTTGCTCTGCTAGTTGTAACACAAGATAGGCACTGCTTTTTACAAGTTCTGAATCTAAAGAAAGATCTGTTGATTTTGGTAAAACATCTATTTTTCCCTTTATATATGAAAAATATTCAACGATTAATTTCTTTAAACTGTCCACAATGAGCTTATCTTTTTTGATGAGTCCACTTTCTAAACCTAAAAGAAAAAATGCCAGCACATTGCAGTAAATAAAAGCTAAGTTTTTATTCGAAGAAAACATCTTTTCAAGATGCAAAGCATATTTTAGTTCGTCTGTTAGCTTGTCACTATGCTTTGAGGTTGCTTCATCAGCATAATGATATTCAGGGTAATCCTGATCAAATATATTCATTTTTATAATCTCATCAATCGTTCAGCCTTAATCTTAACAAAGATAAAATCAATTTAAAAAGAGGAGATGATTATTCTGTGATAGATCATAAGGTTATGGGCAAAAAAAAATGGGAAGCTTACAAAGAATGTGATTGACAAGGACTCAATTTGATAAGAGTAAATTACGTCTTACTGAAATGTCTTCAAAAAAGCGGAGATTTTGATAAAATCTTTCAAAATTTGTATGTATATCAAATTTTTTAATTTTCAAACACTTATAATACTTGTCATAGATTTCAAATCTGAACAGATCAAACAAACATAAGGAATGTAGCGGTATTAAGAGCGATCTTAATACCGTTTTTCTTTTTAGGCTTTAAAACCTAAAGTTACCCTGTCGCGCCCTTCAAGATCTTTTATTGTAGCTACCTTTTGATAGCCCTCATTTTTAAAGATCTCCTGAACACTTGGTCCTTGTAAATAACCATGCTCTAAAAGGAGAGGTGCATTTTCTAAAAGGTAATCTTTTGCTTTTGACGCGATAGTTCTAATGTCATATAAGCCATCAGGTCCAGAGGTTAATGCTGTCACAGGTTCAAAAGGAAGTGAAGATGCTTTTAAATGAGCGTCATTGTTCTCTATATAAGGAGGATTTGAAACTATCATTGAGAACTTTAAAGTTTTATCTATAGCACTAAACCAGTCAGACTTTATAAATTCAACCTCAAGATTTAAGTTTTTGGCGTTCTCCTGAGCAACCTCTAAAGCCCCATGAGAAAAATCACAGGCATAAGCTTTGATGTTGTCTTTAAGCTCAGACTTTAAAGCTAAGATGATGGCGCCTGATCCTGTTCCCATATCAAGAACATTACCAGATGGTCTGCATTCTAAAGCTGACTGTACCAAAGTTTCGGTATCAGGTCGCGGGATCAGAGTATGCTCATTTACCTTTAACTTTAAGCCCCAAAATTCTTTGTAACCTAAGATATAAGCTACAGGATAACCTTTAGCTCTTTTTTCAATTAAAGCATTGAACTTAACTAAAAGAGAGTCATCTAATAACTCGTCATCATGAGTAATTAACTGAACTTTGGTGTAGTGGGTAAGATAAGAGAGGATTAAAGAGGCATCTAAGGATGAACTCTCAATGGAAGCGGCGCTAAGAGTTGCCCTAGCGCCTTTTAAAGCCATAGCGATACTTAGCACTAGAGAGCGCCTTGTGATGCCATCTGAGCTAACTGCTCAGCCTTAAACTCTTCGATAACTGGCTTTAAGATAAGATCAAGATTACCTGATAAAACCTCATCTAGTCTGTATACAGTAAGATTGATTCTATGATCTGTAATACGGCTCTGTGGGAAGTTATAGGTTCTGATTCTGTCTGATCTGTCACCTGAGGATAAGATGCTGTGACGCATCTCAGTTGCCTGAGCATTACGCTTATCTTCTTCTAACTGAGCTAAACGAGAATATAAAACTTCCATTGCACGAGCTCTGTTCTGATGCTGTGAACGCTCATCCTGACACTCAACTACAATACCAGTTGGTAAGTGAGTAATACGGATTGCAGAATCGGTCTTGTTAATATGCTGACCACCGGCACCTGATGAACGATAAGTATCAATTCTCAAATCGGCTGGATTGATAACAGGAGCTTCAGCAGGTGGAATTTCAGGCAATACCATCACTGTACATGCTGAAGTATGAACACGGCCCTGAGTTTCAGTTACAGGGACACGCTGTACACGATGACCGCCTGACTCAAACTTCATATAACCGTAAGCACCTTCACCTGAAAGTTTGGCGATAAGCTCTTTATAACCGCCCATTTCACCTTCAGACTCTGAAACAATCTCTAACTGCCACCCCTTTGCATCAACATAGTGTGAGTACATCTTAAAGAGGTCGCCTGCAAATAAAGCAGCTTCGTCACCGCCTGTACCGGCACGGATTTCTAAGAAGCAGTTGCAATCATCTCTCTTGTCATGAGGTAACAGTAATAACTGTAATTCATGCTCTAACTTTGCAACTTTTTCCTGAGTAGGGCCAATTTCTTCCTCAGCCATAGCCTTCATATCAGGATCATCACCCTTTAACATCTCTTCCATCTCTTTTAGATCATCTGATGCTGTGGTGTATTCTTTAAATGAGGTTACAGTTACTTGTAATTGTGAATATTCACGGTTTAATTCGCGGAATTTATCCTGATCGGCAATAATATCAGGCTGGCTTAATAACTGCTCAACTTCCTGATGGCGCTCTACTAGAGCTTCTAATTTACGTAAAATAGACTCTTGCATAATTACTTTTCAACGTTAAAAAATTTTGGAGCTATTGTAGCAAATTTAAGATTTTTTTAAAGGCTGTAAGCGATTTTAAGGCGCTTTAGGATGAGTTGAAATGATGAACTAAAAAGGATGAACAGCAACTTTAGGTAATTACCGCAAATGTTGCTGTTCATGTGTCGACTGAAATAAATTTATAATCTTGAGTGAAAGCTAAAACTAGTCTTCCTGCTTTTCGTTTAACTTCTTGCGCAGAATATCAGCATAATCCTTTACTATATTCTCAGGTACATAACCTACAACAGTAAACAATGGATAGCCATCTACCTTAACTTCAACTACAGGCTCGGTTACATTGCGCTCTACTGGATTTGGTAAATAAGTATAAGTATGTACCTTTACGTAGTGGTATGAAACGAAGCCTTCAAAGTTTGAAACGCTGTAACCTGTTAAAGATACATAAACTAAATCTACAACCTGATCGATAGTAAGCTCAGGATAGGTGTACTTAGACTTTCCAAAATCCTCTTTTTGTTCTTCTATCTGTAGAGTATCTGCACTCTTTCCTTCTTCAGATTTAGGAGCCTCATTTACTTTATCGAAGGCTTTAATAATTCCCTTTAATGCATCTAATGCCTCTTCAGTGGTTAAAGTCTTTTGCTTGTTGAAAACATTTGTTCCGTCAATATCAACCTTTATACGCTGAACATGGTGGTGACCGTCTTCAGTTGCATTTGGAAGTCTTTTTCTCTGAGAAATCAGTTTTACTAAATGTCCATCAATAATAGAAACGATGTGGGCATAAGTTGGGGTTCCGGTGCTTAAATTAAAAAATGCCTCTTTAAAATTGGAACGATCCATTTGATCCTCCTTAATCTAATTGCTTGTCTTATTGCTTAGCAATAATCTTTTCAAATGTTTATATCGTATCTTCAAATCGTGTTTAACAGATTTTTTCACAATTTAATTTTGTGTTAAAACCGTGTAAATTTACGTTTTGCGTATTGAAACATAAGAAAAAGAAATTAAGTATAAGATAGATCACAAGATTTTCATTAGAAGAGAGATTTTTTGCAAATAATTTGACGTTCTGAACAAAAATCTTGTAAACAAAGAGAGAGTTAAAGCTGAGATTGGCTTTTCATAATTCTGAACAAGTATACTATTCTTGAATTGCAAAAATGCCTAAAACAAGATGTTGACTATTGCTATAATATTGCAGCTTGTAAGTCTCTGCCTTATATAAACAAGGTTTAAGAAAGTCTTGATAACTGTATAAATCTACTCCTCGTCGTCTTCATAAAAGCTATCATCGATAGTCTTCAGCATCATAACCATACTGCTTTACCGTTCCAACACTTTTGATACACTTTTAATGATTTATCTTTTTCTGCTTTTGAAACATGAATAACAAAATACCAGTCATCACCAAAATCATAATGAAAATAAAACCTTGTTCCCTTTTCCTGATTTAGGTGAGTTAATGGTCTGTGAATATCATATTCGCCAAAATCAGGAGCTGGATCTTCATATTCTATTTCTTCAGTACAATTTTCAGTCTTATCTGAGGAATTTGTTTCCTCAGTATCTTCAGCACTGTCTTCCCAAAAGTCATAGGGACAGTAATCTTCACCTAAACTATAGGTAATAATTCCTTCTACATTTCTTAGCTTTGTTCTAAATTCATAACAAATGCTCAAAGTCAAAATCAAATGCATTCAAAATATCGCCAGCTAGCTCATCGAACTCACTACTTCCATCTACTTGTAACGTTCTGTAACAAGATCTAGCCATTCCATAAGGATATATTTTAAGGTATAAAGCATGTTTTCCCTTTTGATTTTGTTATAGCTTATTTATAAATTCAAAAGGATAACGTTACAAGCGCTAACCTCAACTTTGAAAGTAAATGATTATTATTCACCTGCAGCAGCTTCAATCAGATCATCAAGATCATTTTGAACCTGTACTAACTCAGCTTTTTTCTGCATTACACTGGCATCATCAGGAGTAGAAGCTGCCTTTTCTTTTGAAGCTCGTACTTTAGCAATTTTTTCTTGTAATGTCTTTGATAAAGCCTGTTTTTGCTTTAAGGAAGCTTCAACTTCATCTAACTTATTTGTAAGAGCATCTAACTCTTTTAGCTTTGCTTCGCGGTTATTAATAAGCTCTGCTCTCTTTTGTCCTAAAGCAATGACTCTTTCTGATAATTCATGCTGTTCCTGAGCCAAATCATGAATTTCCTGTTTTTTCTGTTCAGAGCGCTGTGAATATGAACCTGATACTACACAGCCTAATTTATCTAACATACCAGGATCGGTAATTTTAGGATCGCACTCTTCAGGTGTCATTGTGCAAGCAGTAAGCATTAATGGCACAGTACACATTAAGATTATTTTCTTCATAATAACTCCGTCAATGAGCACTAAATTTAGTGTTCATGAGTATAAAACTGTTATCTACAAGCTTTTAATTTTTGCTATTTTATTAAGCTGTAGTAATTCCGTTAACTTTGTTCTTTACAGCCAAAGTCTTCTCTGAGTAGTCTGCGATAGCACCTTCAAGTGCATTGATACTCTCATTGGTCTTAGCAATTTCCTCTTCAAGAGCCTTTTGCTTTTTAAGAGCATTATCTGTATCAATAGCTCCAACTCCACCCTTGCCGTCTTTTAGACCTTGCAGGGCATCAGTCTGAGCTTGTAAGTTCTCCTTATCAGCATTTAAACGCTCCTGCATATAAGCTAGGTTCTTTGACATTTCATCAGCCTTTTTCTCAAGATCTGCTTTGGTCTTAGTACCATCTTTAATGCCATTTTCAATCTGTTGAATCTCAGCTTCATCTGAAGCTAAAGTTTCATTAACAGATGCTTGCAAGCTCTGCGTACTCTTTAAAGAGTCCTGAACCTTAGCTTTAGTTGCATCTAACTGAGCCTCAAGATTTGAGTAATTAGCACGCAATTTATCGAGCATGTAGTTACCAGTCATACCTACAGCACAGCCAGCTGCGGCAGCAGCAAGACATAATGCCTTTTTATCTTTCTTTAAAAGTAAGCATGAAAGGCCTGCTAAAGCAGCACCACCTGCGCAGGCAACAGCACCTGATTTTGAGAAGAATGAAGGCTCATCCTTCTTTAATTCTGGATTTACATTAGAGTCGCTTCCACCTAATGAAAACCCACCTGAGCTTGAACAGCCAGTGCCAGCTAAGGCTAAAGAAATTGCAACAGCTGCTGCTGTAAATTTGTTTTTAAATGACATATTGTTTTCCTTTGTTTGACCATTTGTTTTGTGCATTTTAATTGATGAATGCTATCTGTGAATATTCATTGGAAACTCATATTTCTTACCTGTATTAGACTTACTCTCAGAGTATGTTGAGATACACTCAGAGTTTCCATTCTTACCCTCTTTACATACTACTGTAGGCATTTCATAGCTTGAGCCATCAGTGCACTTTGCAACAGACTGACTGTTGATGTTAAAAGAACCTGACTTTAAGCCTCCAGTTACTTTACCGGTACATTTAATGCCGTTTTTCTGAGTGATGGTCGCAGTACCCTTACCATCTTTAAAATCATACTGAAGCTGTAAAGGCTTATTGGTATTTCTGTCAACGATTGGAGAATTTACTTTCCATGTTCCATCAAAGTTGCCAATATCTCCACTTTGTAAGTCTTTATTAGAAATTGAAGGACCATCTTCATGTAACTGAGGGGCCACTACTGTCTGATTGTTATCGGTTGCCTGCGCTACATTATCCTTGTCACTCAATTTTGGTGGATTTACACCATCTTGATTGTCAGAAGGTGAGGTGTTCTCTTCTGTATCAGGAGCTTTTTGACTATCATCTGCTGTATTGTTATCAGTAGTCTCTGGTGTTGTACTATCATCCTGTGGCACTGCATTCTCATCAGGAACCATAGGTGTTTTGTCTCCCGTTCCATCTAGAACTACCCCATCATCAACGCTACCGTTCTTTACGACACCATCTGTTGTAATATCTGGTAACTTAGTCTCAAAGCCATCTGTGGACAGACCTAAATTATCACCGCGAATATCTGGTATTGGCAATGACAAATTGTATTTAGGATCTAAAGATGAATCTGGGAACACCTTAAATAAAGGCAAGCCTCTTGCAAAGAAGAACCACCATAAGAGGTATAGCAGCAAAGGTAATAAAAGTAACAGTAATAAAAGACCTAACAGCCAGCACCACTTGTGACTTCTTGTAACTGCAGCAGTTGTAGCTGCAGTTGCAGCAGCTGTAGTGGCAGCAGCTGTAGTGGCAGCTCCTGAGATGTTGGTTGTTGCAGCAGTTGCTCCCAGAGCTGTTTTATGAGGAGCAAAATTGCCTACAGGTTTTAGACCGTCAAAAGGGCTGCCTGTAAGTTTGCTCCCAGCATTTAAAAAGCCCCAGAAGGTAATTACAGGCTCACCGTTTACAATATAGATACAGCTCTCATCAGGATAATGTATTGCAGGGAGCACAATGTTTGCTTTGTTATTACCGGTTAAAAAATGAGCAAATAACTTATCATTTGAGGATAATGAACGGGCCTCTAAGTTATAGCCAAAGTTTAAAAACTTCTCTTCTAACTCTTCAAATTTCTTTAAAGCTCTAGCTTTTTCATCAGGACTTGCAGCATTCCATGACACTACCTCATAGTCACCATCAGCTCTATTTGACTGGAATGGAACAAACCAGTCTACATGAGTACCATCAGATGAGAAACGAGGTGTTGCAAGACAACGGGCATAGTGTTCACCTAAAATTGATGAATTCTCAATTGAAGCACGGAAGGCATCAGCTCTTTGCCATACTAAAACACCGTCTTCACCAATGGCCTGGTAATTTCTTAAATCACCACTGTTTAATAATCTTGTTGCCATGAAATTTATCCTTTTGTATTACACAGTGCTCTTACTGGGTATTTTATTCTTCACAAACTTTTATTCTTCACAAACTTTCTTTAAAGAAGCACCTGCTTCTTTTAAAACTGATTCAATCTGACCTGCATCTTTAGGCTTAAAGACCTTACCACCAGTGTTTCTGGCAATACAGGCAGCGCTGTCAATATCATCACCAATTAAGATGGTATGGATCTTAAGTTTAGGCTGACGCTCATGGATCTTTTTAGCTACATAACAAACATCCATCTGTTCAGTAAATGGACAGGTATCCTCTCCATCTGAAATTAAGATACCAACTGCATCAGAATTTACACCGTCTAAAGTCTTTGACAGTTCATTCAAACCGTTTACTAATGGTGTTTTACCATCATAAGAATAAGGATTAACGTTATTGATAGCGTTAATTAAAGCGCCTCTGCTGTTTGGTCCGAAAAAGCCTCTATTTTTAGCTACAGGACAGCCATTGATCTCAATAAAGCCAATCTTAACGTTTTTATCAACATTTGAGATTAAGTCAGAAGCTGCTTTTTGAGCTGCCTTTAATCTGTTGGTATAACCGTACTTTAAGAGCATAGATTGAGAACCGTCAAAGGCTATAGCAAGTTCAGGCATCTTGCCTTCTTGTTTTAAGGTCTTGCACTTTGGAACTTTGTTTTTCTCCTCAAGAGCTCTTTTAGTTGCTAATTCCTTTTGTTTTTGTTCTTCAGCCTTTCTCTTAGCCTCTGCCTCGGCTTTGGCTTTAGCTTCTGCCTTAGCTTTTGCCTTTGCTTCTTCCTGAGATTTTAGTGCATCAGCTTTTGCTTTCTCTTGAGCAGCCTTTACCTCTTCATCTTCTACTGCTTCAGGCTCTGCTGTTTTTTCTTTTTCTTCTACAACAGGATCTTTTGCCTCTTCTTCTACAGGCTCTGTTTTTTCTTCTGTAGTAGCAAGCTTAGCTTCATCCTCTTTTTTAGGCTCTACAACTTGAGTTGGAACTTCCTTTTGAGGAAACAGGGAATTAAATCTGTCTGTAAAATTGCCTTCAAATGGCCATGGCCTTAATAAGAACCACCACAGCAAAAAGAGTAATAACAATAAAAGCAGCAGTAAAAGTAAGAATGGCAGTAAGCACCCTCTTTTCTTTACAGGCACTGTTGTAGCTCCTGTTGGAGGCACAGCTACATCTTTATAATGAGGATTAAATGACACCGGCGCAATTACAGCCTGTCCATTTACCATAAAGACTGTATTATCGCTTGCTATAATATCGGAGAATTCTTTGCGATGAGTTTCAAGAGCTCTATTAGACAGTGGAGTTGATGACTTTAAATACTCAATTACCTTATCACGGCGATGCTCTAATACATTCAAGGCATCCTGATACTTTATTTTATTAGCTTCAGTTACTTTATCTAATTCTCCTGAAAGTGGAGTTACAAAGTTTACATAGTCACCTGAGATTTCTGCTTTAGATATGATCTCTGAGTACTCTTCGCCTAAAGCACTTTTAATCTCTTTTTTAAAGTCATCAGCATAAAGAGCATATGACAGGATCTTAGGAGAAACTTTAGACTTTTCACATCTTAGAATTCTTAACATCTTACTTAGTTCCTATTGATTGGCACTGCTCTGACCACATCTTTTGATTTTTATCTCTGTCTTTTGATAAGTTCTTATAAGACATTAAATGAGAATAGTACTTGTCAACAAATTCGTCATAGCTTGTCTCAGCGCCAAAAGCTTCTTTTGAGGAGGCAAGCTGTGACTTAAAATCTTTTAAATTGTAGTTAGCTGAGGCATTTGCCATAGTGTCTCCATAATAGGTAATAATGGAGTGCAAAGCATGCTTATGACGAGTGTAGTTGTTGTTAATTTTTTCATAGAACTTACAACGCTCCTGATTTTCATCACAGCGCATCTTAGCTAACTTTCTGATACTCTCAAAATACTGTACAGAGCTAGTTTCATCTGCAATTGACTTACATAAGAAGCCACCTAGTCTTAAGTTTGCTGTAATGGCAACATCTCGCATACTCTCGCGCTCATCGTTGGCTTTAACAATCTTTTCTTTCAAAGAACCTAATTGACCGTTCAAATCGTCATTTGATTTTGCGAGTTTGTCATTTAAAGCCATCAAATCTGAGTTAATATTTTTAAGTTTTTCAGTCTTTTGCTCTAATGACGAATTCTGAGCAGACAATTCGTCATTAGCACTCTTTAACTTTTCCTGCTCTTTTTTAAAGACTTCTTTGTTCTTTTTATTCTCTGCATCTAATTTGGCAATTTTATCAGCTTCACCAGAAAGAGCATTATCATCGCTGTCATCGTCGCCTAAGGATAAGATCTCTTCATTTAAGTTCTTAACTTCTTTTACGGAGGTAGCTACTGGCAGTCCCAAAACGAATCGAGTGCCTGTATCAGGAGCTGAAAGAGGCTTGCCATTAACATATAAAGGCTTTTCAGTTCTTAAAGCACTTGTCAGTGCACTCTCTTTTGACAGGTAACTGCCTCCTCTTACACAAATTCCACCTAACAGACCTAATAATCTTCCCGTTCTGACAGCTTTAAAAGGCTCTAATGTCATTTCCTGAGCATTACCTAACATGTCATATAAACCTAATGGATTTGGCTTTTTTAAACCTGTAAGCTGGATCTTACCGTTAGCACTATTAGCCCCCTGATACCATGCATATAAAGAGATGTCATCGTTCTCCATAGGTGGACGCAGTGCTTCAAATTCACTTTGAGTAACTTTAGTACCGCCACGGGCAGCATATTCCCACTCTTCATCTGAAGGTAATCTTACGTAGGCTTTCTGCCCATCTACAGTTGGTACGTCTTTAGCTTTTTGCAGATAAATTGAATAAGCATTAGCTGCATTGATAAAATCAAAATAAGATACTTTTACAGCAGGCAGACGCGACATCTTATTTGGAGTCCTGCATTTAGAACTATCTGTTAAGGCATCGTACTGACCTTTCATGAGCTCATACTTAGACATTAAAAAGTAATAGCCATTTTTGTCATAAAAAGAGCCTTGTACATATCTCTTATTGGGATTCTGCCCCATAGGAGACTCGTTTTGCGCAGTACCTGCGTTATATTTTTTATCTTTGATTTTTTTAGGATCATTTGAGGTATAGACTTTTCTGAAAACCATGATCCCATCACAAGGCATAGATAAAACTACGTCATCTTTTTGAGGATTTGGATTGTAAATTTCATTTACTTCATCTGCTATTGAGCTGTTTGTCAATGCAAGTGAACCTATACTTGCCAGCACTAAAGATAAACATAATTTTTTCATACTAAATTGACCTTAGTGTATCTGCAATCTTTAATGAAAATACCTTAAAGAAGCAGACTAAATAAGTAATTAAAAGAGTTACGACTATTGTTGAGAGATAGCCTGCAACTACATGCATAAGATTTAAGGTACTTACAACCGAGCCCTGACCTAATAAAGAGGTAAAGTAATGATTAAATACCCACATACCTGTGTAAAAGAGCAAAAGTGATAAGGCATAAGCTAATGATGATAAAACAGTGTTCTCAATTAAAACCATCATTAAAACTTTTGTCTTTTTAATGCCTGTTAATAATAAGAGAGCATAGCTTTTCTCTGCTCTTAGAACTGAGGTTAAAATTAAACCTGCACTTGCAAAGATTCCGCCTACAACCGAGGTTATGGCTATTGCGTAAAAGATAAATGAGAGCACACTTGAGATTGCCTTTAAGTTCTCTATTGATGAGAGCATACTAAAAGTCTGATAGTTCTTACTGCGCAAATACGTATCCACTGGAGCTACATCATCAAGTGTCTTTACATAAATTCTGGCTTTAGCAAAAAACTTTCTGTTTTCGTTTAACTTTGACCCATTTGAGAATACAGGAGGTTCATAGCCATCTTTAAAATCCTCCATATAAATAAGCGTATCAAAGTTAACTATAATAGCATTGGTAGATAAGTACTCCTTTTTAACAATACCTTTTACAGCAAAGTTAACTACAGAGTTTTGTCTTGCGCCATCGGTAATTCTTGAGACGATGTATTTAATGCTATCCCCTGATTTAATGCCTAAATCATGAGCTAAATTCTCGCTTAAATACACTTCAGTTGCATCTAAAGTATCATCAAGTTTTGAAGCTCTTAAAAGAGGATCTCCTTTTTTAGTAGGAATAGCTGACAGCTCTCTTTTTATCTTGCCATTAAAAGCAATATCTACAGTTGTACTCAATGATCTTGTAAGCGGAAGTACAAAGTCGATTTTAGGATTATTCTCTAAATCCTTAAAAAAGCTCTCATCAAGCTTATACCCTGTCTTTAGCTTTAATTCTAAATTTACTGGAGATGACTTTAGGTTATTCTCAAGTGAGGAAATGATACCGTAACGCAAAGAGAATAAGAGTAAGAGAGGTGCAATTACCGAACATAATGCTCCAATTAAACTCAATGAGATCAGACGATTAAAACGCAGTGAGGATACAGCTAACTTAAAGATCATGATTGTCCTCACTAGATACGCTATCATCACAGATTACAAATTGACCTTCATTTGCATCAATCTTTGCATATGACAGCGACTTTAAATTGAAGTCTTTAACTAAGAGTAAATCATGTGTTACCACTAAAGCACACATATCAAGCTGTCTTGATAAGGAGACAATACTTTCAAATAAGATTTTGCCATGTTCAGGATCGAGTGATGAGGTAGGTTCATCAATAAAAACAATCTTAGGTTTGTGACTGATAGTTTTTAAGAACACCGCTCTTTGACGCTGACCTATAGACAATTCATGAGGATATCTATCTAAAAGAGAGTCCATTGAGAATTGGGACATCTTCTCATGTACCTCTTGATACAGAGCTTTTGTATCAAGTTTTTTACCTTCTAATTTATAAAAGGAATCCGCACTTACCTCAATTTGCAGTTTTAGATTCTCTTTTATTGTAAGGTATGGGATAAGACCTCCTGTCTGTGGCATATACCCCATTAAAGATGAGCGAACTATACACTGCTCTTTTACAGACAGTTTTGACAGTTCATAACTATCTAAAAGAAGAGACTTTGAAACAAAGTCCTGACGCAATAGCCCCAAGCACTCTAAAAGAGTACTTTTACCGCAGCCAGAGACTCCAGTAATAGCATAGACATCACCAGAGTTTAAACTTAACTCTGGTAACTCTATCTTGTAGCCACAGGAGCCGTCTTTTTGTTTATAGGTATAAGACAGCTCTTTTACTTTAAAAGACACAGCCATAAATTATGGCAATACCTCTAAAGGAATTGGGTAAACAGCCTCAGATGAGTCTTCATCTTTATTAAGCTTTACCCAGCGGGTAGCATCATCATTACACTGCTGATAGTAGCGTAACTTATTCTCTAGATCTTCAACGGTCTGATTCTGTTCATCAGGTCCCATGCTTGACCAAGTATCTTCATCTAATTCCTGGAGTTTGCTCTTGTATGGAAGATCATCTAAATACTCGCCTAAAAGACCTAACTCACCTAACTTTAAGGTGCTCTCCTTACTGATTGAGTTAGGATCACGCCCCATGGATACAGCAACCGAGCGCAACTGATTGAACATATCCTCAGGCTCTAAAATACCCTGATTTGCTGAATCTAAGATTTTTGAGGTTACATCTTTTAGTGATGACAACTCACCTTTAGTCAGTAAGACAACAGGTGTACTTGTTGCCTGACCGTGAGAGATTAAATCTCTGTCAGCAATCCAGCCTGATAAGAAATCAGGTGTCTTAGTACCAAGTTTTGAACCTAGATAAGCTAACTGCATAGCATGACCTAAAGCTACAGTATCCTGCTGCATCTGTGTATTCTCATTATCAGCAGGTACCTCAGGGGCAGCTCCTACAGCATCTTTGCCAAAGGCTAATAGTTTTACCTGATTGGTAATATTCTGTGCCAGTTCATCAATTTTTTTACCAAAGTTTTTAACGTCACCGGCATTTACTGGATAGTAAAGAGACTTATTGATGGTGTCGTTGTAGGTAAGTTCTTTATACTGACTTTTTGCTTTCTCATGATCGCCGTTACGCTTGCCAGAATCTGTTAAAAGATGCATTGCATACACTGCTACACCTTTGTGGGCTGCTTCTACTTTAAGTTCACGTGCATCTAAACCTGTTGATGAGAGTTTATCAGAGCCTTTAATACCGCCAGCATCGGTAATAAGCACGATATAACGACCGCCATAATTAGACCAGTCAACCTGCTCTAGAGCAGTGTTAATACCTGCAAAAGAGTCCTCATCAAAATACTTACTTGAAACTTTTGCCTGATTTAAAGTGTTTAACTTCTCTTTAAACTGCTTTTCATCTGTAGCTTCACCAGGTTTTACATAAATCTTTGAGGTGTACTCAAGACCAGGTGTTGCCTTAATGTTTGATCTGAAAGACACTAAACCAAAGTGCACACTGTCTGATAACTTTTGCTCTTTAATAGTCTTAGTAATGGCACTAATGGTCTCTTTAGTTCTATCAATGTAAGGCTGCATTGAAATACTTGAGTCAATAACAAATACTACCGCTGCTTTAAAGGTCTTTAATTCATTCTGCTCATTTGAAACATTAACCTTTTTACCTTCCTGTTTGGTAACAGAGGCAATCTTAAGCTCACGCACATAGTTACCATCATCGAACATAGTCTCTTCAAAATCTAAGATAGGTAACAGATAGAACTGCTTTTGATAATCTACAAAGTGCTCAGGCTCAACTGAAACTACTCCGTCTACATTCTCTTTTGCTGCAACCTTTTTCATCATTGGCTCCAAAAGAGCTTTAGGATCTTTTGCTTCAACTATGTTCTGCAAATTCTCTTTATTCTTAAAGATTAAAGCACGGTTTCTGTTAGCAGAATTTGTAAACATTAAAGCTGTCTGCATTTTCCAGTCAATGGTGCAATCCTTGTTTAAGTAGCCTGAGAGCTTACCGGTATCATCAGGACCTACTTTTAAAGTCTTACCATCATCAGCATAGACATAAAAGCGTGAAAAGGCATCTACAACTTTGCCATCCTTATCATCACTTTTAGCTTTTAATCTGCATGATGGAGTAGTTAAAACACGCTGATAAATAGAGCTTTTGCCTTCCATTAACAAAGGAGTATCAGCATAGGCTGAATTTATTGCAAAGGTTAAAAGAACTGCACCAGTTAAAACTTTTAATTTCATGTTATCTGTCCTTTAAAAGCTAATTCTTTAATGCTGACAAGGCGCTCTTAGCATTGTCATTACCTAATTGGGCTGCCTTTTCATACCAGTAAACAGCCTGGTTCTTGTCTTTAGATGCACAAGAGGTAGTCTCTTGAGAATTAGGATCAAAGTATTGTCCATAGGTATAAGCTACAGTTCCATCTTTTCTGCCATAGCTTGAGAACAGTCTCTTGCCTAAATCGCACTTATCTTTAGAAAAAGCATCTTTTGCAAAGGCAGATACTGTAGCACTATCAGGCTTTGAAGCAATACAGTTTTTAATCATGACGTTATCAGGATCTGAAGTGATGACACAAACTGAAGAAGCTGTTGCAGCTGAGTTGTCTGCTACATTAGGTTCTGTTTGAGCCTGTTCATTGTCTTGAGGCTCAGTAGTATTATCAGATGAGCTGTTATCTGAGGCTGTGTTATCTGATTGAGAGTTATCCTCAGTTGCAGCATTGTCATCTTTTGCTGAATTATCATTTGCCTCTTCTGTCTGCTCTTTAGGTGTAGGCTCATTAGCATTTGATGAGTTATCTTTTGAACCACCAAAGAAGCCTGCTAAGAACAGAGCTAACAGACCTAAGATAAAGAGTAACAAAATGATTGCACCAATAATGGCAAGGATTTTTCCCTTACCAGAACTCTTTGTAGCTACAGTGGTTGTAGTAGCAGTTGCAGCTTCATTTAAAACCGCATCTGATGATTTAATCTCATCAACTGTAGCTTTATCTTCAGTAAAAGTAGGTTCTTTTTTCTCATTATTCTCATTAAAGGTAGCAGCGTTAATGCTCTCACCTTCTTTTTTAACGTAATCCTGAATTACTTTTAGTGTTCCTGTTACGCTTGCATCAAAATAAGCAGGATCACCTACAGTTTTTGAACTTACAGGATCATATTCAAGAGCTTTTACTTTAAACTTGCCACCAAATGAATTTACCTTTTGAGCTAGTTCATTGTTAATTTCAGGGGGCAAAGGAGCACTAAAGCCATTATTATCAAATCCTATTTCCTCAGGTTTTAAGGTAACTCTTTTTAACTCTGTACTGCCGTTTGGGTCAAAGAAGGTTAGATCTAGACCTGTACTTACCATCAAGTCGTTTGAAAATGAATTTGACTTTAAAACGATAGAGCAACCATTACTTGTTGGTACTAACTCTGCAATTTTCTCTGCCATATTATCCTTCTTAAAATTCTGTTCACAGTTTTATCAGTGTCTTATGCTAAACCTGCAGCCTGTTCCATAGTATCTAAGTAAGAGCACAACTCATTGTTTTGAGCAGCACTTAGGTTGTACTTACTCTCTGCTGTGAGATTTCTTACACTCATCAAATCAATAAAGACACTAAAGTAATCGTGGTAATAGTGATCCTCAATATTATCAACTAGTGACTTGTCGATATTAGGAACCATACACATATCAGGATCTGAGTACTTAATGTTCTCTTTAAAGAAATCTCTGTCAGAATCATCTTTATCGACATGAGTAATTGATTCTCTATTTAAAGTACCTACATAAAGGTAAGTATTAAAATCAGAGATTAACTTTAAAGCACGCATGCACTGTCCTAAAGCTAGTGCATCACGGCTTGACATATTGCCTTCATATGGCTCTAGTTTTGCAATGACCTCATCTTCGACTTTAAGCGCTGTATAGGCTTTTGATAACTCATTGGTGTAGTTTGTAAGTAATGACTTCAATCTCTCTTTTAAGTCTTTATCTGAGACAAACTGATTATTGTTATCTAAAAAGATTGAATAACAAGCTACAGCCTCAGGATCTTTTTGAACTTCACTTAAGATAGCCTTTCTCTTTTGCTCTGATAAGTTTCTTAACAAGTTTGCATAAATCTCATTAAAGAAATCACCATTACAGATTGATACAAGATTATCCTCTCTCATCTTAGTCAGTGCTCTGGCAAATCTGTAGGAGTTGTTGCTGTTACCATCTGACTGATTGTCAGTGTAATCTTTAAAGGCTTTATCTTTATCAATTTCAATAAAGTCGCGTAAGTAACTTAAAGTACCTGCTACTCTGTCACACTGTAACAGCTCCTGCATGAGTTTAAGCCCCTTAGCATAAGCTTCTTTTTGTGCCTTAGCGCCTTCACGCTTAGCATACAAGGATAGAGCATCAACAATTTCTTTTACATCTTTTAGAACCAAATCACAGGTTCTGTCTTTGTTAACTTTGTAGTCAGCAAAGTTCTCTCGTAAGAAAGAAGCTAAATAGTTAACACCACCATCACTTGGCTTTAAAACCTCATCAATAGTCTTACAGCTACCGTCTTTTTCATGGTAGACGTACTTCAATTCAGGGCATGTAGAAATTCTGCTCTTGTATTCTTCTATCTGAGTTTTTACGTATTCGTTAGGCAAGAAATCAACTTCTTTACCTTTTTCTTTTACGTACATATCATCAGTTTCAGGAATATTAGGTTTTCTTACAAAGAAGAACTGATTAAAAGGCACACCTTTTACCCATTCATCAACCCAGGTATGATGGAAGGACTCTAAAGCTTTGTTAATCTTTGAGCTGATACCTGAGTAATCCACTACTACAGTAGGATCACCCTTTTCTTTAGCTCTTTCATTAGATTTTGCTTTATCAAGGCCTAAACAAGAGCAACTGTCAAAACGAGTGAAAGCGCCGATTAAAGGAATTTTGCCAAATTTAGCTCTTTCATCAGCAGTTCTGCCTACATTCTCGTAAACCCAGTGCTCAATACTGTTAATCTGCTCTTCTAAAACTTCCTGCTGTTTAGATACAGCTACACACCATAAGAGCACATCAATTTCATGGCGGTCACAGTAAAGCTCAAATAAGTAACCTACCTTACCACGACGCAAGTACTCAGTTGTGTCTGTATTTGGATCTTTAAATTTCTCAATCTCATCAGTCTTTCTTGAGCGACAGCCTGGGAAATCCAAAACATCAAAACCGTCGGCATTACTCTCTTTTGGTAATGGGAATGAGAACTCACGGGCAGCAAAGGTCAATGAAGCAAAGGAGATGGTCTTTTTTATCTCATTGCCATCGTTTACTATCACCACCTCTACACTCTTACATGGATCGTCTTTATCTTTAAAGACATTCTTTAAAACACCAATATCAAGTAAGGTACCATCCTCACGGCGACGGAAATCATTTTCATTGGCATTAGGATCTTCAATAAAGCAGTTTAAAGGTACATATACAGAACTTGCCCCTTCCAACTCCAAAAGCTGCTTTCCTAATTCAGTAAACAAAGTAGTAAAGGCATCTAACTCATTCCACAGGATTGAGAACATCTTTGCTCGTCCTGCAAAGTTTAGTTTAGATACTAACTTTCTGCATTCAGACCAGAAATAACAGTCAATTGGGAATTTAGCATTATCACCAAAATCACTTTTAGACTTTCTAATTGCATATTTGGCAATAGAAACTACATCATAGTCATGGATATAGCTTTTCTCATCTTTTAAAGCATATTTATCAGACTTTAAGTCCTCAAAGAAGTTCTTTAAAAACTCAGTAGAGCCAATTTTCTGGTTTTGAGCTGACAAGTAGTCGCTTTGAGAACCAGCAGGAACTGCTTTTAAGTTTAAATCTGAGTTATAAGAGTTAATAAGTACCTTGACTAAATCAGCCTCATTAAAGACTTTTACTTTAATTGGAAAGCCTGAAACGCCCTTATCATCAAACTTGGTAAAGCGGGTGACAATACCTGTTGCCTCAAAGTCACCGCCTATAGGGTTCATGTGATTGAAGAAACTTACCTTTTTACCGTCAAAAGTAGCTGTTAAATCATCACCACCAAAGGATGCTAAAGTTGAAACAAGGTAACTCTTACCTGCCTGAGAGGCGCCAAAGACACCTACAGTAGTCTTTACAGGCAGTACATCGTAAGCTGTTTTTGCCTCTTCAATTAAAGAGCAGAGTTTGACTTCAAGAGAATTTCTCTTTTCCTGTACATTCTTATCATCAATACCTTCAAACCAAGGAATTACCTTTTGACATGTTGATGCAACCTCATTGAGGCGGTTATTTGTAAATGTATTTAAAGTCATATGAAACCTTATTTTAGTAATAAACCAGTATTGTTCCAGTATTCTTCATCATCACCTGAGACAGTCTTTAATCTCAGGTTTAAAAATTCCTTGATAGGAGTTTTATTACAGTCACTTTGAGTTGCATCTTCAATCTTCATTAAGAAAATTGATGGAGCATTGTCAGGATCTTCATCTCGCATAAACTTGATACATCCATATACAGGACTGCCGGTGCAAGCTTGCTTGCCTTCATAGGTCTGCCCCTGGATCTTCAAGTCATAACGCATTTTGCCATCTACATTGCCTGTCATAGCTTTCTTTGCATTCTCTAAGCGACGGAGCTGATCGTCTTTGTAACTTACAATACATGGTTCTAAAAGTGAACTTAAGGTACGTAGGAACAGCATACGCTGTCTTTTTTTATTAGCATCTTTCTTTTGAGCAATGGTAGATGCCAAATCACCCTGATATGAGGATTTATAGTTTGCTATAGCCTGCTCTTTTAGTTCTGCTCTCTTCTTGTCAGCACCAAAGAGTTTTGACATGCCACCTATTTTTGCATTGTTAGCCTCATCTTCGCCATACTTCTGAGCGCTTGCCTCAAATTGAGCTTCGATATTTTTAGCATCTTGTGCATTCATGCTTTCAAGGGCAATCTTGCCAGTATCAAAGGCCTCTTTCATCTTAGACAGGCACTCCTGGATGTATTCTTTTTGATTACCAGTGTCTACTGCTCTTAATTTAGAGAAAAGCTCTTTATCTAAACGAGCATAGTACTCATCAGTAAAATCTACATCATCAGGGATGATCCACTCTTTAGTATCTTTTACTTTTTGCAGATCATTTACATCATTGTACAGACCTACACTAAAGAGCATTGCTGAATCAAAGTGAGGATCATAGAACTGTCTGTAACCTAGTTTTAAAGGCAACTCAGTGTTGAATTTTAGATTGCCGTCATCATCTGGTCTGGTAATTCCAGGAATGTTCTTTACAACATCGGCTCCAGCCTTGGTAAAGATAGTATCCATGTCATATTTTGATGAGCGCTTTTCTACAGGCTCTGACAACTCAGATTCAAATAGCTGTTCAGCCTTGGTACTGAATCGGTACAGAACCTCGTTCTTATGTAACATACTCTCATTATCTAATGCGCCAAAGTAACGCATAGGAGTTGAGGATGGTAATGGATTAGTGTTAATTCTAAAGTTAATGAGCTTATTAGCATCAGCAATCTTGGTGTAGCCTAAAAGTGCACCAACAACCACTGTAGACTTAGGATCACCGATACGACCTTCTTTTACACCAAAGGATGGATACCAGCCATTACACTTATAGTTGTGCATAGAAATGATTCTATATGGTGATAAGGATGACTTACGCTCAATAAAGCGTCTTAAGCCAGGGATCTTTGAAGGACGTCCGGTTAAAAGCAGGACATCACAGCAGTAAGAATTTACGATGGTATTAAGGTAATTTAAACACTTGCTGATAACTGAATTCTCACCTCGAGAGATATCGTAATTTATCTGGTATAAGTCAAAGACTAATTTTCTAGATAAGAGATCATAGTCTTTACCTAACTGATTATTTAAGTACTCAATTACGCTCTCGTCTACAGCCTTTTTACCCTCTTCTAGAAACACCTCATCATTAGGATTATTCAGCATCTCAAGATTACACTTGTCTTTACACAGGATAAAGTCTTCAACTGTACCCTCAACAGAAATATCAGTATGTCCTGCTGGTACTTTTTCTAAAGATTCAATCCTAGATAAAATTCTGTAAGCAACTTTTGAAAAAATCTGCTCTACTGTCTGTACACGGTTCTTACGATTTTTTACATCCTGTCCAGACATGTTACCTATGATCTTAGATAACTCCTCATTAGAGCCTAATTTTGGAATGATGTAGTTTCTTATGATATCTAAGACTAGATCGTCACCTGCAATCTTAAAGCCATCACGTAAGACTTCTCTTATCTGAATTGATGCATTCTGATTGCTTACTTCTTCAGAAAAATTGCCTTTGTCATAATCAGTTGACTCTTCACACTTTCTATCAGGGAAGCTGTAATCGGCAATTACTAAATCAGTAGTACCACCACCTATATCAATTGAAGCAATTCTAGCAGATACGGATGAGGCTATCAGATTGCTTGACTTTGGACGGCTGATTTCATTAAATCTGCCATCAGCATCAGGGCGTCGGATCTCTTTAATAAAGGACTTACAGTTACCGTTGAAGACTCTTTGGGTCTCGTTATACAGATATACCATTTGACCTGCTAAGGTTTCATCCCATTTTAAGAAGATCTGAGGTACTTCAGGAAACATTAAGCGAGCCTTTTCTACATAATGGAACTCGTTAGCTGGAGTTGGATCGTAACCGTAAGCCTTCCAAATGACACCAATTGCCTGATAAGCACATGATCTGAAAATCTCTCGTTCAACATCTGGCATTGAAGGCGGTGTAGTTAGAACAATTGATTTTAGTTTTCTAGGCAAGGCATGATCTTCCATAGATGAACGGTAATAGTAACTGTTCATCTGCATCATTGCCTGCAAGATGATCTCAATTAACATGAAAGTCATAGCTGACTTTCCTGAGTAATTAGCCTTTAACTGACTGTCGTCACCTGTGCTTGCAAATAAGGCATCACCTGTTGAATTTAAGAACTTTGATACAGGCAGATAGGTAGCAGCCTTCTCTCCTTCTTTGTTCTTTAAAAGATCAAAGTACAGTTTTTCATTCTTTTCATTACGACGGTATACAGGTGTCTGATAATAGGTTGTATTAAATTTCCACTCAGATTTAGGGGTGTCGTTAATCTGCCATAAATAGCGCTTAGGAGAGTTAAGTCCGGTGTTGCCCTCATTACCCTTGGCCATAGCAGCAAGTTTGGTAGCCTCGGTACCAACGCGGGCTAATGAAGGCCACTTAAAGGCATCTAATCTTGAGGAGATATCAGAGCAATAGTTAAAATCAAAATTTGCTCTCTGGAACTGAATTCTGCTTGCAAAGGCACCAGAATATACGTGCTCTGGAGCGTTTAAATCACGAATGATAAGAGGCGTACTGTTAGGGAAAGTATCAGAGCTGCTTAACATTGAAGTGCCCTCTTCTACTAACAGACCACAAGTACGTGAATTACCAATATCTAAGATTAAACTTACATCTAAAGAGCTGTCAGTCTCTGTATGAGTTTTATCAAAGTGAATGAGCTTAATATCATTAGGCATAAAGAAATGCTTAATGAAAGCTAAAACATTCAGATAGTGCTTTTCATAAACTCTGTTCTTAATGTATTGATCATCATCGGTGGTAGCTTTAGCCTTTTCTGCAGGATTGTTTGTAGATAAAGGATAAATCTCCTTCATGATGCTCTTAATCCACTCAGAGACAAAGCTGATACCATTTCTACCATTTAATAATGAGGTAGCTTCAATACCATCTCTAAAGGTAAAGCTTGTATCAATATCAACAGAAGATGGTGCATTGTGCAGAGCTTCATTATCCTGACTGTTATCTACAGTAGTGTCAAAGGCTAAGGTTAAGTGATAGCGACCGCCCTTTTCTTCAGCCTGTCTAGCTTCACTTAAATTGATGATTCTTGCTCGAGCCCAGTTAGCAGGACCTTCCATTTTACCTTTATTAAAGTAAGGGACAGGAAACCACACACCATTGAACAGCTTTAAAGACTCTAAAACTCTAACGTCATTTTCAGAATCAAACTCTTCAACAACTTCTCTAGACTGTTCATAATCAAGTGATTCATCGACAATATATTTATCCTGAGCACGATTTAATCTTAATCTTGCAAAATGATCACCCATGCCACTGATTTTTACGAATTTGCCGAATTTTACATAGGCAGGATAGGTATTAAGATCATCTGACTCAAAGTTGATTTCATTAGAAGGATTTTTGTCAGATTCAAAATTGATTTCAAAGTCTAAGAACTGAACTCCAGAATTTGCAATCAGATCAATTTCAGAATTTTCTTCAACTGTAGTATCGCGAGATAAGACCTTGCTGAGTCTCTTGATTGTCAATGGCTGATTTTGCTTCACAAGAATCACCTTATATAAAATTGTTTACATACTGTAAAATAATTTACCACAACAATGATAAATGAGCTGAACAAGATCATCTAATTATTATACAGCGCACAAATAGTGCATTAAGAAATTGTAAAGTCTAGGCAGGGCTTGATTTCTGGAGATTTTCCTGAATTTCAGGCATAAAAAAAGCGACATCTAAGTCGCCTCTGAGATGGTGGATGCTATAGGACTCGAACCTATGACCCTCTGCTTGTAAGGCAGATGCTCTAACCAAACTGAGCTAAGCATCCAAGTGGTGGGTTGTGAGGGGGTCGAACCCGCGACCAACGGATTAAGAGTCCGCTGCTCTACCAACTGAGCTAACAACCCACTTGAATGATTTTCTACTTTGCGCATGGTGGGTTGTGAGGGGGTCGAACCCGCGACCAACGGATTAAGAGTCCGCTGCTCTACCAACTGAGCTAACAACCCAGCGCATAAGAATTCGTTTGGATGGTGGGTCGTGAGAGATTCGAACTCTCGACCAACGGATTAAAAGTCCGCTGCTCTACCGACTGAGCTAACGACCCAATCACCGAACGTTTTGTTTTGTTGATTAACTCAACGGCGACTATTTTACTAAAAATTTATGATCTTGCAAGCATTTTTTTACAAAAATTTCATATTTTTTCACGAACATGATTTTTAAGCGGTTCTTATTCCACCATTAGTTTTGAGATCTTAAAGACTTTGCCTAGTTTGTTAATAGTTAATGTAAGATATTCAAAAATATATGAGACAAATTGCTTATTTGCTTATAGAACAATTTGATAATTATTATTGATTTATAAAAGAAAACCATCCAAAGATTTACCTTTGAATGGTCTTAAAGCATAAAGATTTTCAATCAAATGACTGAATTATTATTTCTTTACTAGTTTAAAGAAGCCAGTTCCTTCTTTGCTAAAGCTGTTGAGCTTGAGGTAGGATAAGTTTTAATCAGAACTTCAAAGAACTTCTTAGCCTTATCTTTATCGCCTAGAGCTTTTGAGGTTACACCTAACTTATATAAAGCATCAGCTCTCTTGGTTGAACCTTTAAACTTGGCAGTATTTAAGAAACTTACACGCGCATCCTGATATTTCTTCTGCTTATACTGAACCTGCCCTAACCAGTACCAAGCATTTGGTGTTAAAGAGTTATTAGGATATTTAGTTACATAGTTTGAAAAACCAGTCGCTGATTCTAACAATTTATTTTTAACTAAAAGGTTATAGGCACTCTGATACATCTTTACAGCCTGTGCATCAGCAACAGGTAAGGATGAGTCACTGCCTGCTGAAGGAGTTGCGGCAGCTGCGCTTTGTGTCTGTACTTTACTCTTAGATAAAGTAGCTCCTGAATTACCAGTGACAGTATTGATTGGAATTGAGTTTGCGTTATTAGCATTTGTATTAGGATCAGTCTTAGCGTTCTGAGCGGTCTGTGCGTTAGCATCAGTGTTATCAGAACCATTTTGACCACTTGTGTTACCAGAATTTGCAGCTAACTTTGACTTTAAATCAGAATTTTCTTGTTGCAGTACCTGAAGATCATGATTTAAAGACTCAATTTGGCCTTCTGAATCTGCTAACTTGCTTTGTAGATCCTGCACCTGATTCTGAAGCTTTAACATATTCAACTGCATTGCCTGTATCTGAGCATCATCAGCATTTGCACTAAATGAAGCTGTTATTGCTAAAGCCAGAGCTGAATATTTAAATAAATTTAAAATTCTGTTCACTTTTGTTGCTCCGAATTAATTGATCCGAAATGTTTTTTTTTAGATCATATACAATTCACAAGAAAATAACAAAATAGTCTGAAAATGGTCATATTTAGACCTACGAAAAAGGGTGAACCTAAGTCCACCCTCATATTCTATTTTGCAATACTTATGCTTAAGTTATAAACGAGTTTAAATTATAAACATAAGCTTATAAAATTAGTAGTTTAATACAGCACGACGGTTCTTAGACCAAGCTGATTCATCATGACCTTCAACAGCAGGCTTCTCTTCACCATAGCTTACGATTGAAAGCTGATTTACATCAACGCCTAAGTTCTGCATGTAACGAGCAACTGAACGAGCACGTCTCTCACCTAAAGCGATGTTGTACTCAGGAGTACCACGCTCATCGGTGTGACCTTCGATAATTACACGAGCCTCAGGGTTCTTCTTCAAGTAAGCTGCGTTAGCCTGCATTACACCTAAGTACTGATCCTGAATGTTCTCTGAGTTATAAGCAAAGTAAATGGTGTGGTTGTCTGCTAATTCAGCAGGGCCATTCCAACCGTCAGCTGAACCGTTAGGTTCACCTACGGTTAAAGCACCATCAGAGTCTAAACCTAAAGATGCATCTGAACCATCTTCAACTAATGAAGACTGATCATTTTTTGATGAACATGCAGTCATAGTTACTAGAGCTAGAGAGCAAATCAAAGTTATCAAGTAGTTCTTAAACATTTTTTATTTCCTGTAAGTTATGTTTAACTATTGTTTTATCAATTTTGTAGAAGTTCTTCTAGCCTTCTACATAAATTCTGTTACTTCTGCAGTAATGGGCCCCATGAAGGAGAGCTAATCTCACCTGCACTTGATGGAAGATTTGCCTTAAATCTACCGTCAGATGATACGATAGCTAGACCTTTACGTCCTTGATATACTGTTGAATATATTACCATACTTCCGTTAGGTGCAACACTTGGTGATTCATCTAATGAAGAAGTTGTTAGCATATAAATGCTACCATCTGGATCAACTCTTGCAACTCTAAAGCCATTAACCTGAGTAATAACGATTAAAGACTTAGTGCCAGGGATCTGCTTTGCTGATAAGTTCTTTGCACCCTGATAGGTAACTCTCTGAGTGCTCTGAGTTGCAAAGTCGTATCTGTAGATCTGAGCTCTACCACCTCGCTCAGAGGTAAAGTACAGTGATTTGCTGTCAGCAGCCCATGTAGGCTCAGTATCAATTGCCTTGTTGCTGGTAACGCGAACAAAACGAGATTGAGTTAAATCAAAGTAGTAAATATCAGGCTGACCATCTTTTGATAAGGTCATAGCAATCTTAGTTCCATCTGGTGACCAAGCTGGAGAGCTGTTCAATCCTGAGAATGAAGCTAACTTCTGGCGCTTCTTAGAAATGATATCCTGAACAAAGATAGCAGGTGATCTCTTCTCAAAGCTTACATAAGCTAAACGTCTGCCATCAGGTGACCATGATGGGGTCATGATAGGCTGAGTTGACTTAACAACTGGAGTCTCGTTGTAACCATCATAATCAGCAGTCATTAACTGATATGGGAATGGAGCACCAAACTTGGTTACTACATAAGCAATACGTGTTCTAAAACAGCCTCTCTGACCTGTGAATGCTTCATAGATTCTGTCAGAAATTCTGTGAGAAGCCTGACGCATAGTAGCTAAGCTTGAATCGCCCTTATAGTGAGCTAAAACTTTGCCCTTGTTTGCGCCCTGTAGACCTACAACCTGGAACTCAACGTTGTAAACCTTATTGCCTTTATCCTGAACAACACCTGCTACAGCAACTTCAGCACCTGAAGTTGCTGCAACATCGGCATTCACCTGACCATTCTGAACACCACCCTGAGGCAGAGCTGAGGTTGCAATTGGTGAAAACTTGCCAGATCTCATTAAATCAGCAGAAACTACTGATGCCACATCAAGATTTACAGCTGAAGCCTGAGAGAATGGATAAACGGCGATCTTATGACCTTCGTTGATACCACCAGTAATTTCAATCTGTAATTCTGCATTGGCTGTTGTCGCTGTAAGTAACACAGCTACGGCTGCCAGAATTCTCTTTAGCATGAATTTAACTCCCTGAAAAATTTTTAAATATTATATGCCTATCAAAGCTTAGGTGTCATAGAAATCTTTATATTAGAGCACTCTGGGCAAGTAGCTGGTGGTCTTGGGAACATACCCACCATTCTAATTGCATCAAGTGCACTTTGGCAGACTTTCTCATCCCCCTGACAGCTCTCGTCTGTTACAGTACCATCAGCTGTTACCTTAATTGATACCACAACCTTTTTGCCGTTCATTGACTGATCGACTCTCCAGTTCTGCTCAATTAAGCCACGAACCTTATCACCGTAACCGCCATCTCCGCCACCACCGCCAGAGCCTAAACCCTGACCGTTCTTTTCATCGCCATCAGCGGTGCCTAAAATGTCGCCTTCTAATGAGTCAGCTTCAGCTTTTGCTTTGGCAGCAGCTGCTGCCTTTGCCTTAGCATCTGCTTCGGCTTTTGCTTTTGCTGCAGCTTCAGCTTTCTTTTTAGCTTCAGCTTCTGCCTTTTTCTTAGCTTCAGCCTCAGCTTTCTTTTTAGCCTCAGCTTCAGCCTTCTTCTTAGCTTCTGCCTCGGCTTTCTTCTTAGCCTCTGCTAATTTCTTAGCTTCTTCCTCAGCCTTTTTCTTAGCCTCTGCTTCAGCTTTCTTCTTTTTCTCAAGCTTCTTCTGTTCTTCTAACTTTTTCTGCTCTTCAAGTTTCTTTTGCTCTTCAAGCTTTTTCTTTTCCTCAGCTTTCTTTAAAGCTAAAGCTTTTTCTTCTTCAAGCTTACGAGCTTTTTCGATTTCTTGTTTCTTTTGCAGAGCAATAGCTTCCTGACGCTGCTGTTCTTGAGCTTTTTGCTCCTGAAGACGCTGTTCCATCTCCTGTTTTGCCTGTTCAACAGAGGTATCCTCTTGAACTGTTTCTTCAGGTTCTGGAGCAGGAGCAGGTGCTGGAGCTGCTTTTGCTGTTCCATTAGGATTGCCTTTAGCTGGTGGCACAAAGGTAGCATGCATGATGTCACCTTGCCCCATGTTAGGCTTTGTAGGCTTGTCAAGCGAAAATCTGATAAGCAACACACCTAGCAGAATAGCATGCAATGCTACTGCTATGATAAAAGCTGCTTTCATGTTAATTTTCATATAAAAAAACCATTAATTAGAATTGATTGGTTCAGTAACCAGACCTACACTCTTAACACCACCGTTTTTCAAAGCATTCATCAGCTGAATAACATTGTCATATGCTACCTGAGCATCACCTTGAACAACTACTGGTCTTGAAGGATCTTTTTGTAATTGAGCTGATACATAAGCTGTAAGTTCATCTAAACTGCCCATTTTCTCAGAGGTAGTATCAATACTTACATAATACTGTCCAGCCTTATCAACTGTTGCGATAATAGGAGTCTGCTGATTTTCGTTCATAGTCTCAGATTGTGCCTGAGGTAAATCTACAGTCACACCCTGCATCACAACAGGTGCTGTTGCAATAAAAATAACCAATAGAACCAGCATAACATCAATGTAAGGAACCACATTGATCTCTGCTTTGGCTCTTGACTTGCTACGAGTACGTGCAGTCTGCATGATTAGCGCTCCTGACCGTTACTTTGAGGTCTAGAGAAGTTTCTCATTCTGTCACCTTCAACCCCTGGGGTCTGGTAACGAACAGAACTTTGTGTATGAGCAACTCTATTTAAACGGGCTCTGGCAAAAGCTGTCTGCTGCTCTTCCCCTCCTACTGTAGTGTGAGAGAAAGTCTTCTGAGGTTCACGAACATAGCCTGTGGTGCTCTGTGAATGATAGGTTGGAGTCTGATGCATTGAAGACTGCATTGAAGACTGCATTGAAGACTGCATAGTTGAAGCAGTGTTCTGAACATTATCCTTTTTCTGATTCATTTCAGAACGAACACGAACCAAACGTCTGTTTAGAATTGTTGCAAACTCATCCATGAAGTTGATGTATCTGTTCTCTAAGGTCTCAACTTTAGTTACGAAACGGTTATAGAACATAACAGCCGGAATTGCAGCAAACAGACCCATAGCAGTAGCAATCAAAGCTTCAGCAATAGGAGGAGCTACCATTGACAGTGTTGCATTCTTTACAGCAGCTAACGCAATGAAAGCATGCATAATTCCCCAAACAGTACCAAACAGACCGATATAAGGGCTGATAGAACCTACGGTGGCTAAGGTTGCCAAGTGTGACTCAAGGTTTTCTAATTCTCTTGACTCAGATACTTTCATCTGACGGTAAGTACCATCCATCACAACTTCCTGATCAGCAGGTCCTGAGTTAATCAATCTTACGAACTCTTTAAAACCAGCTGTATAAATCACCTCAAGACCGATTAGTTCATTTGAACGTTTTACACAGTCCTGATACAGATTGTTAAGATCAATTCCTGACCAAAACTTCTCTTCAAATTCATCAGCCTTGACTCTAGCATTCTTATAAGCACTAGATCTTGAAACAATAATTGTCCATGAAGCTACTGATAAAGACAGTAAGAACAGCATTACCACCTGAACTAGTGTACTTGCATTTAATATTAGGTGGGTAATAGACAACTGGCCTGAAGTATCCATTTAGAACTTAACCTCTAAGTTTGTTACATCCTCTGGTATAAATTGCTTGATATAAGCTAAAGCCTCACGACTCATTGGAGTAGGCTTCATCTTTTTCATATCTAAAAATGCTATCGAGCATTCAAATTCAAACAATAATTCTGAGTGTTGATTATAAACTTGTTGAAAAATTTTTAAACTTGCAAATCGAGCTTTTGTTGGAATACAGGTAACCGTAAGCAGATCATCTAGCTTTGCTGAGCTAATATAATTACCTTTGATATTTTTTATTACAAAGCCTAGCTTTTGCTCCAACATAGAACTTTGACTCATTCCCATTCCGCGCAGCCACTCAGTTCTGGCTCTTTCGCAGAATTTTAGGTAGTTGGCATAATAGACAATTCCACCAGCATCAGTATCTTCATAATAAACACGAGACTGATTGGTAAAAACTTTTGCTGTCATTATGATTTTTCCTTTTCAATCTTTAAACCAAATTTCTTATAGGCTTTATCAGTGGCTATACGACCGGTTCTTGAGCGTTGCACGAAGCCCTGCTGAATAATATACGGTTCTACAACATTCTCGAGGGTATCTCTGTCATGACCTAATGAAGCTGCCAAACTTTCAATACCTACAGGTCCGCCTGCAAAATCATAGATAATGCTGCGTAAATACTGTCTGTCAAAATCATCAAAACCGTCTTCATCAATTCTTAACATGGTAAGGGCTGACTTTGCGATATCCAAGGTGATTCTGCCATTACCTTTTACCTGTGCATAATCTCTTACACGACGCAACAGTCTGTTGGCAATACGGGGGGTACCGCGAGATCTTTTAGCAATCTCATGAGCACCATCTTTATCAATTAGAACTTTTAATTTTGAAGCAGAGCAATTGATAATGATTTCAAGTTCTTCTGGTGTATAGAACTTTAACTGCAGGATAATGCCAAATCTTGCACGCAGAGGTGAGGTTAAAGTACCGGCTCTTGTGGTTGCACCAACCAGAGTAAAAGGATTTAGAGTGATCTTAATTGAACGGGCTGAAGGTCCCTCACCTGTCATAATATCTACCATGTAATCTTCCATAGCTGGATATAAAAACTCTTCGATTACAGGTGACAGTCTGTGGATCTCATCAATAAAGATAACGTTTCTAGGTTGCAAATTGGTAAGCAGAGCTGCTGCATCACCTTTCTTTTCAAGTGCAGGTCCTGAGGTCTGTGAGATACCTACAGATAGTTCATTTGCAATAATGTTAGATAATGTTGTCTTACCAAGACCTGGAGGTCCGAAGATCAACACATGATCTAAAGCTTCTCCACGCTGTTTGGCAGCTTTTAGCGCAATCCCCAACTGCTCTTTTACCTCAGTCTGACCTATGTAGTCTTCCAAAGTCTGAGGTCTTAATGCTCTATCTTCTGAGGCTTTAGTATTTTCTAAAATTTCCTCTTCAGGAGTTTTTTCAGGTCTTATATCTGAACTTACTTCTAGTGAGTCTGCAAAAATACCTAAATCTTTATCTGATGGCATAAATTAAGTGCGTCCTTTGGTAATTAAAGCTAAAGCTGCAACAATGATTTCCTGAGTGGTCATATCGTGATTTTGTGCTAACACAGCTTTTACACACTTGATAGCATCGCCTTCTTTATAACCTAAGGCAGTCATAGCAGCAATTGCATCATTAAAGTTCTCATTAGCCTGAGTTGCAGCACTTGCATTAGAACCTAAAGCCACATTTTCGGCTACTGAGAAGTTCTTTAATCTATCCTTTAACTCAACTACCATTCTTTGAGCAGTCTTTTTGCCCACTCCAGGGATCTGCTCTAAAGCTTTAGACTGTTCACCTAAAACAGTTTCAACAAATGAATCTACATCAAATGTAGATAACACAGCTAGAGCCATCTTAGGACCAACACCGTTAACCTTGATTAAGGTTCTAAAAAGCTCTCTTTGCTCAACTGAGCTGAAGCCATATAGAATTTGAGCATCTTCTCTTACAACATGCTGGATAAATACAAAGGTATTCTCGCCTACCTTTAAATTACCAAGACAGGTAACTGGCATATCAACTTCATAGCCAACTCCACCTACCTCAATAAGTGCAGTTACACCATCTATTCTTAAAACTTTTCCTTGTAAACTTCCAATCATTAAAGATTACCTATTGTGTTGATAACTGCTATCAAAAGATAAAGCATAGCTATCATTATTATTTTTCTCTTTGGAATCTGCCATGAACTGAGCCTTGTGTTGCCACACCAGCACCCATAGCTTTTGTAACCTTACTTGTAAAGCAGTGACAAAGAGCACAAGCTAAGCCGTCAGCAGCATCAGCTTGTGGATTACCGTTTAATCTTAAGATCTTTTTGACCATGAACTGAACTTGTTCTTTGTCAGCCCAACCATACCCTACTACAGATTGCTTAATTTGCATTGGAGTATACTCAAATACACTTAGACCTTGATTAGCTCCTGCTACAATCGCGCTCGCTCTGGCCTCTGACAGTTTTACAGTTGACTGAACATTTTTAGATAAGAAGGTTTCTTCAACAGCCATTGCATCAGGTTTGAACTGTTCAACTAAAGCTGTGACACCATCATAGATGATCTTAAGTTTAGAAGCTAAATCTCCATCACCAGTTTTAATACAACCAGATCCTATATACACGGGCTCATTGCCATTCATTCTGACAATGCCGTAGCCTGTAAATCTTGAGCCAGGATCGATACCTATGATAATTTCTGACATTTATCTTATCTTTTGTAAAAGGACTTTTGAGGTTGTACTCTCATTAACTTTAAGAAAAAATTACAGGTAAAAACACCTGTAAATTAAACCATTTGTTAAAAAGTTAATGTTTAATCTAATATCTGTAAATTATACCTTATGAATTTAAAAATTGCTTTTTATACTTACAGAAAATAAAAAAAGCAGAACCTGAAAAGATCCTGCTTGAACAATGAAAATATAAGATTTCAAATGGAGCAGATTGCTCTGCTCCAACATAAGTCCACTATATTAGAACCATGCCTCTGCCTGTACACCGAAGATATACTGATTGTTATCTCCACCATTTGAATCTAGCATGTAAGAAGGTACCATTGATTCATGACCGTAATGCTTGTAAGTAGCATAGAAACGGATCTCTGGGCGTGTCCATGCATTGTAAGCATCTGGATTTACAGCATAAGCTAAAGTTAACTTACCAATGTTTTGATTGAACTTAGAACCATCATCATTTTCTCCGGTTAATGTGTAATAACCACCTTCAACCATAAATTTGGTCATCTTAGTTAATACATAAACAGGGCGTAAAACAGCCTGGAACATCTTTGACTTAGGAGCATCACTTACTGTCTTACGATCTGCATATGTACCTCTTACGTGGTATAACATGTGGAATCTGTCGGTAAAATTAACAGCACCAAAGTTCATTAAATCCCATGCATAGGCATTTGAATTTACAGTTCCATAAACAGAACTTGCTAAATCGTTACCATAGTCAGCACCAGCCCAGTTTGCATTGCCACCTTTAGCATAACGTAGAACTGTATTATTCCAACCGTTTAATACAGGCATACCTAACTTAACAGCAAACAAGTTACCGTTCTCATAGTCCTTAACAGGACTTACACCACGAGATGAAGAATATCTCTGAGGCATAATACGTGTATAGCGTAGTTCTAAGTTGCCAGGACCTACTGGGAAAGCGTATGCAACATCTACCTTGTTGTCAGTAACATAGTATTTACTATTACTCTTCTGGAACTCTTGATCTTTAATATCATTCTTAACCCAATGTGCAGAGAATTTACCTGAACCTAATGATAAGTTCTCAATACCAACACCATTACCTGATGTATTTCTCCAGTATTGGTCAACTATGTGAGAATCCTCACGGTTATATTTCTTACCTGCCCATAGTACAGCCTCATGGTCAATATCAAATAGACCTTTAACTTTTAAATACCCTTGGGTTAAAGCTAGATCAGTAGAATTCTGATCTCGTAAATCAGTGTAGTTACCATCGACCTTAGCTTTGTAAGCTACTGATGTAACAAAATCCCACTGAGTACCATCAGTCTCATTTAAAGTTACATTAGGAGCAAGCTCAACATAAGTATCAAACTGATTTCCTAAACGACCAACTAAATTTTCTTCCTGACTCGAATAAGCAGACCTACTTGCAACACCGGTACGGAAGTATGAAACATCACCGTGAAGTAATGATGCACCAGTACCACTAGCATATGCAGAAGTCATAGAGAAAGAAGCTGCAACAACAGCAGCTGCCAGAAGATTAACTTTTTTCATTTTTTACATCCCATAATAAAGCTCCTAAAGCGTGGAGCTTTAGTAATTGAGGGGGGTATAAAAAGTAAAAAAATAAGGACAGAGAATGGTGTTGAGGCGTTTTTTTGGGGGAGGTAAAAAAGGAAGAACAGAGCAGAACTTTACCGCTGCCGCAATTCTCACAGGTCGCGCCTCAATCCAGGCTTAAAGTTCATAAAAAGCTCTCAAAAGCGCCTCAGAGCAAGGGCTTGCGCCCCCTGTTCCTCCAAGACCTCGTTCCCCACTCTCCACCCACCCATACCGAAGTTCCCTAAAAGAGGTATATTGAAGACATATAAAAAACTGTTACGGACTTCTCTCTTTATTTCGGTATAGGAGATCACTGACAGATCATTACATTATTCTGAATAATGTTTTTTTCTGAACACGATAACTAATCACGATTTAATTCACTTCTTATATCTTTAACTTTTCTATTAGAAGTTCAAATAGATTTTTCTTTTTATAAAACGTGTAATTTTTTAAATTTGCTTTTAATAAAACGTGATATATTTAGTTATATCTTTTTATAAAACGTGATTTATCTATGTTCAGAAAAATTGAAAATAAGCTTGTAGCTTGGAAAGAATCAACTAAGAAAAAGGCATTGCTGATTACTGGAGCAAGACAGATCGGCAAGACTTATATTATTAGAGAATTTGCAAAGAAGTACTATGAGCATTTCATTGAGATAAACTTCATTACTCAACCGTCAGCTAACGCCATTTTTGATGGAGATCTTGATGCAAAAACAGTAATGATGAATTTATCTGCATTCTTAAGAGATGAACTTGTACCTTATAAGACATTGATCTTTTTTGATGAGATTCAAGAATGCTCTAATGCTAGAACTGCAATTAAGTTTTTAGTTGAAGATGGGCAATTTGATTTTATTGAGTCAGGATCTTTACTTGGTGTAAGTTATAAAGCAGTACCCTCATATCCTGTTGGTTTTGAAGAAGCTTTTCAAATGTACCCAATGGATTTTGAGGAGTTTTGTATAGCAACTGGTGTTAAGAAAGATACTTTATCTTACCTTAAAGAGTGCTATGAAAAAGGAGTTGCACCTTCTGAGCTTATTCACAATAAAATGCAGGATCTGTTCAAATACTACATTATTGTAGGTGGTATGCCAGAAGTTGTATCAACATTTATAGAATCCCATGATATAGGTAAGGTAATTGAAAAACAAAAAGATATCCTTGCCTTATACAGACAAGACATTAGTAAATACTCTAAAAAAGACAAAGCAAAAATTACTAATGTTTTTGACAGGATCCCTTCAGAACTAGAAGCTAAAACCAGACGATTTAATCTGGCAAGCATTGATAAGAATGCACGCCTACGAGAATATGAGGATGCATTTGTTTGGTTAAAAGATGCAGGTGTTGCGCTACCTTGCTATAACCTTATTGAGATCAAAATTCCACTTAAAATCAATGAACAAAGCAGACTCTTTAAGTTATTTCTTTGTGACACAGGCTTATTGTGCGCAATGTGCCTTGAAAACGTTCAATTTGAGATCTTAAAAGGAAATCTCTCCATAAATATGGGAGGAATTTTAGAAAACGTTTTTGCACAACTTATAGCATCAAATGGATATTCATTACGTTACTACAATAAACAGAAGATAGGAGAAGTTGATTTTGTAATACAGAAAGGCTCTGAAATTCTACCTATTGAGATAAAATCAGGTAAAAGCTATAAACTGCATGCAGCACTTGATAACGTAATGAAGGTAGCTGAGTGGAAATTAAGTAAAGCACTAGTTTTCTGTCAAGATAACTTATCTAAAGAACATAAGATAACTTACCTACCATGGTATATGGTGATGTTTCTTGTACAAGATGCTATTGGTTAGTCATTAAAAGTAGAACTTGATGTTGATTTTTAGATATAGAAAAGTCTTAATTGAAGATTAACGCAAAAGAGCGGCAATTGCCGCTCTTTATTAGATAAGTTTATACTTAGGGTTAACTATTACCACCAAGCTTCAGCCTGAACACCAACAGTGATGTCAGTTGCACCCTTTCTGTAGCCAGCTGAGAAAGTAGCATCCTTATCTGAGCCATGTAACCAAGCTGTGTATACACGGATTTCAGGACGTGACCAGAAGTTACCTGCATCAGGAGTTATAGCGTAAGCTAAAGTAGCCTTCTGCATACGCTCCTGCTCTTTCCAGCCATCATCATACTCGGTGTACTGACCGTAAGAACCTAATTCTACGTATACACGTGTCATCTTGGTTAGCTTATACCAAGGACGTACTACAGCGTGGAAAGTCTTAACTTTCTTATTGTTACCGTTATCACCGTCTAACTTCTGATAAGCATAGTCAACCTGGTGGAACATCTTTAAATCACCAACGATAGTAGTCTCACCAAAGTTATATAACTTGAATGCGTTACCATCATCTCTATCATCGTGGTTCCAGCCCTGAACCTGAGTAGCTGCTGCTGATGCACCCTTGAACCACTGGAATACGGTCTTATTCCAGCCGCCATTGAAGCCCTGGGTGAACTCTAAAGTAACAGTGTTACCATTTAACTGATTGTCAGTTACATTTTGCTTCTTCTGCTGAACATAGGTGTTACCGATTTGGAAAGAAGCACCGTCCCATGCTGGGAATGAATAACGAACATCAAAAATGTTGTTGCAATTAGTATTCTGAACGAAAGCTGTGCTGAACTTACCTGCACCTAGTGATACGTTTTCGATACCAGCACCGTTACCAGAGATATCGTAGTAGTAAGTATCAGTGATGTGAATATCTTCACGCTGTACGTACTTCTTACCTACCCAAACTTTTGCATCTTTGTCTGAATCGAATAAACCTTTAGCTTCAACGTTGAACTGACGGAAAGCTAATGCATTGTTACCAACCCATGAACCTTCTTCATCAGTTGAAACTGCTAACATGGCGTTAACAGTCCAAACAGTGTCATCAACCTTAGCAACATCAGCACCTAAACCGATTTCACCGTATACTCTTGACTCTGAACCTAAACGACCTACCTTGTGTGCTACGTCGTCGTTACCGTTGGTGTGACCATTCTTATCGAAGCCAACACCTGCACGCATATAACCATTGAAATATGCATTTGGAGTATAGTCAGCCTGAGCAGGCATTGCAAAAGCAGCAGCTAAAACAGCAGCTGCCAGAAGATTAACTTTTTTCATTTTTTACATCCCATAATAAAGCTCCTAAAGCGTGGAGCTTTAGTAATTGAGGGGGGTATAAAAAGTAAAAAAATAAGGACAGAGAATGGTGTTGAGGCGTTTTTTTGGGGGAGGTAAAAAAGGAAGAACAGAGCAGAACTTTACCGCTGCCGCAATTCTCACAGGTCGCGCCTCAATCCAGGCTTAAAGTTCATAAAAAGCTCTCAAAAGCGCCTCAGAGCAAGGGCTTGCGCCCCCTGTTCCTCCAAGACCTCGTTCCCCACTCTCCACCCACCCATACCGAAGTTCCCTAAAAGAGGTATATTGAAGACATATAAAAAACTGTTACGGACTTCTCTCTTTACTTCGGTATAGTAAATTGAACAAACATCGATATATCAATGAAATTCAATGTCAAGAAAATTGCAGATATTCAGGATACATCGTTCACAGATCGATACAACAGATCTATCTTCGCATAGGAAATAAAGTAAAAACTAACCTAAACTTAAAGATACGCCTCTCGCTATTTTGAATAATTTCCTCTTGGAGGTTCTTATGCAGCAAGGAAAACTTTTAACAGTTTCTCTTTTAAGAGATATCTGTACTTCTCTGATACTAAAAATCTCATACAAAAGCATCAGTGAACGCTTCAAAATTGCAAAATCAACTGCTCAAAAATACAGAAAGCTATTACATAAAGCTGAAATTAAAGCTGCTAACGAAGTACTGTTTTTATCAGATAGTAAGCTTGCACAAATAATCTATGGTGCCAATGCAAAAATAAAGTTGTGCGCAAAAAAGATCTGTATTGTAAAAAGCAAACCTAAACTTGATCAAAATAAGGATCTGTATGATCCAAACTTTTTAGAGTTAGCCATCAAGTACTATGAAAATCCAAGCATTAGACAATCTGATCTATTCATTGATTATGTTCATAGTGCTACAGAGGCAGGAAAGAACCATTTAAAGGCAACTTCTTTTAGAAAAAAGCTAAAAGAAAAGTTATCTGTAATAAAAGGACCTAGTGTTTATTTACATCGAAAGCACGCCTACGGAGATGAGCTTCAACTAGACTGGTGCGGAGAGACCTATAATGCTATTGATACGGACGGCTCTATTTGTAAATTAAAGATCTTAGTTTTAACTTGGTCTGCTAGCTATTACACATTTGCTACCTTTGTAAAGGATTACACCACAGAGTCTACAGTCAATGCCATAAGAGAAGGATTTACATTCTTTAACCGATTGCCTCAACAGCTTTTAATTGATAACGCCAAAGCTTTAGTTCTAAAACATAAACAAGGCAAAGAAGCAATTTTACAAGAGGATTTTCATTACTTCATGAAGAAATGTGGCATTCTTGTAAATGCAAACACACCTTTTAAGTCCAATGAAAAAAGTGCAGTAGAAGCTTCTGTAAACCTTATTCAAACAAGAGCTCTTACAAGGTTAAAGAAAAAACTTTGTATTAAAGAAGCTAACAGCATGCTAAAAAAGCTTGTTAATCAGTACATAAATGATTCAGCTTTTAGAGGACATGAAGAGATCACAAGATCATATCTTTATAAAAAGTTTGAAGAGGATAAGGCTAGATCGATTGAAGGAGATTTACCTTGTTACGTAAGGTATTTTCCTTATTTAAAAGTTTTTCAAAACTACCATATTAAAGTGTTGAACAACTACTACTCTGTGCCTTATGTTCTTGAAGGCAAATTTGTTGATGTTGAAATTAACAAATGTAAATTACTTGTGCTTTATGACAACGAAGTTGTAGCTACACATAAAGTAAAAGAGGGGATCAACGAATACATTACATCAAATGATCATATGCCAGAAAATCACAAACTGTTTGATACTATCGATAAAATTAAAAACACAGATGAGATCATTCAGTTAACTCGTGGGCTTAGCATGGAATTAGTAGCTTTTTGCTCTTTACTTTTAACAAGAAGTAATGAATTAGCCGAGATGAAGAAAGCTTGTCTATATGTAATACAAAAGTACCAAAACCTTACTAGTGAAGGAGACAAAAAGTTCTTCAATCAAGCTATTCAAAATGTAATAAAGAGGATGAAGATAAGAGAATTAAGCACATATGCTTTAGATCAGGAAATAAAACTACTGATGAGTTTTTACTCAGAAAATTGCTAATCCTAAACCTTTTAGGTATCAAAAGAGCGGCATAAGCCGCTCTTTGAATGTACATAAGGTTGAATTAACCTAAACTATTACCACCAAGCTTCTGCCTGAACACCGAATAAGGTGTTTGAAGTCTTGGTATTGCTGTACTGAGCGATGGTCTGACCATCTTGTACTAACTTGCCACCAACAGAACCGAATGATGAGAAGTCCTGACCGTTCTCGTTGCCGTGTAAGTAAGTTACAAAGAATCTTAACTCAGGACGTGACCAGAAGTTACCTGCATCAGGAGTAATAGCATAAGCTAAAGTATACTTCTGACCTTGAGCAGTTGTATTCTGAGTTGAGAAGTAGCCACCATCATTATACTTGTAGTTCTTCTCTGTCTGAGCATAGAAACCAGCTTCAACATACAAACGGGTCATCTTAGTTAATTTGTAGTATGGACGTACAACTAACTGAACACTTGTATCACTCTTGCGCTTGCCTGCATACTGATCGTTGCTCTGAGCTCTGAAGAATACATTGTTATCATAACCACTAGCATATGATGCATAGAATACGTGGTTTAAACCAAAGTCAGGTGTGAAGTGGATATCACCAGTGTTGATTAAAGTCCAACGATATGCGTGGTTAGCATCACCATCAGTGTCTAACCAAGCAGGAGTACCAAATGCGCCCCACTTTACGTTTGAACCGTGAGCAAACTGAACAACAGTCTTGTTCCAACCTGCTGAGAAACCCTGAGTTAACTCAGCTGCAAATAACTGAGCTTGATCATAGTCAGCGGTTGCGCTGTACCACTGTTTTGCATTTTCATTGGTATCACGCTGAGGAATGAAATAAGTACCACGTAACTCTAAGTTTGCACCATCCCATAATGCGTGATCATACTGAACGTCGATCATATGAACTGAAGCAAACCCAGGCTTGCCACCATTAACTGTTACGGAAGTACCATCAAAGTTTGACTTGTAGCTTGCGCCATCATCACGACGTAACCAAGCAACACATAACTTACCGTCTGCTAAAGATACATTCTCGATACCAGCACCCATACCTGAGATATCATAGTAGTACATATCTGTGATATGTAAATCTTCACGGTGGTAGAAGCGCTTACCAGCCCACAGACTAGCATCTTTATCCCAATCTAAGATACCTTTAACATTTAAATTGAATTCACGTAGAGCGATTCTGAAGTTTTCAGGGTCTTTGCCATCGGTTGACTGCCAATCGCGGTTGTACTGAGATGAAGCTGCTAAACGAGAATTTACAGTCCAAACTGTATCATCAACAGTTGCTACATCTGCACCTAAAAAGATTTCACCGTAGGTATCATTTTCTGCACCTAAACGACCTACACGATGAACTAAATCATCAGTCTTGTTGAAATGTTTGCTCATAACACCAGAACGGAAGTAGCCGCCGAAGTAAGCGTTAGGAGTATAGTTAGCCTGAGCAGGCATTGCAAAAGCAGCAGCTAAAACAGCAGCTGCCAGAAGATTAACTTTTTTCATTTTTTACATCCCATAATAAAGCTCCTAAAGCGTGGAGCTTTAGTAATTGAGGGGGGTATAAAAAGTAAAAAAATAAGGACAGAGAATGGTGTTGAGGCGTTTTTTTGGGGGAGGTAAAAAAGGAAGAACAGAGCAGAACTTTACCGCTGCCGCAATTCTCACAGGTCGCGCCTCAATCCAGGCTTAAAGTTCATAAAAAGCTCTCAAAAGCGCCTCAGAGCAAGGGCTTGCGCCCCCTGTTCCTCCAAGACCTCGTTCCCCACTCTCCACCCACCCATACCGAAGTTCCCTAAAAGAGGTATATTGAAGACATATAAAAAACTGTTAGAACGACCTTCTCAATTTGAAAAAGTCCACAGAAAATTGAAGATAGGATTTTGTTGAAGATTTTGAGACAGGATCAAAAAGAGCGGATCTCTCCGCTCTTTGTCTATGAATTAAGTTAAAAACCTAATCTATTACCACCAAGCTTCTACCTGAGCACCGAACATATTGTCTGATGTCTGGCGTACCCACTCATGGGTAGGACCGATGTTCATGTTGTCACTTACACTTACGTGTGATACGTAGAATCTGAACTCAGGACGTGACCAGAAGTTTGAAGCATCAGGGCTAATTGCATAAGCTAATGTGTACTTAGAGCCATGCTTTGAAACGTATGACTGAACACCTTTATCATCGGTGTTTGCTGTCCTCTTATCAGCGAACCAACCTACTTCTGCTAATAACTTGGTCATCTTAGTTAACTGGTAGTATGGACGAACTACTAAGTTTACAGATCTCTCACTGTCATATGACTTGAAGCCAGATGAGTGAGCGTACTGTGCAACGTGGAACATACCAAACTCTTTAGTAAAGTGTACATCACCCCAGTTGATAAATCTCCAGCCCTGACCTTCATCATCAAATACAGATGCACCAGTACCATAGTGAACGTCAGCTGCTGATGAACCTGAGAATGACTGAACAACAGTCTTGTTAAAGCCACCTAATAAGCCGATGTTTAACTCAGCACTTAAGTTTAAGCCATCACCAATACTGTTTTCTTTCTCAATAGTATAGGTTCTGTAGTAACCGTTCTTATCCTTCTCAGCCTCTAAGTAGGTTGCGCCTAACTGTAAAGAAGCACCATCCCATACAGGGAACTCATAACGAACATCATAGGTGTTAACTTTAACCTTTGATGGTTTATGTTTTGAATCTGGATCGTTGTAGCCTGATTTCTGTGAATACTTATCAAAATCCTTGTCATTACGTGTCCAAGCTAAAGAGATCTTACCTGGTCCTAAGATTACATTTTCTAAACCTACACCAGTACCAGATACATTGTAGTAGTACTCATCAAGGATATGAATATCTTCACGCTTGTAGTAACGCTTACCTGCCCACAGGAAGTCATCCCCCTGACCTAAGAGATTTTTAGCACCTGCCCATGCCTGACGGCAAGATAAATTGGTATTCCAATCTTTTTCATTGCCATCACCACCGTGAGCGATCATACCGTAAACAGAGTAGGTAACATCATCAACTTTAGCTACATCAGCACCTAAACCGAACTCCATAAAGGTATCATTCTCGTTACCTAAACGGCCTAATTTCACAGTATCAGTTTTTGAGCCGAAAGCACTGTTACCGTGCATTACACCAGATCTCATGTAACCGTTAAAGTTTGCATTAGGTGTGAAGTCAGCCTGAGCAGGCATTGCAAAAGCAGCAGCTAAAACAGCAGCTGCCAGAAG
>OIZS01000101.1_pt1 | contig 45029 bp, 69 predicted proteins | sample 1588641 | NCBI WGS metagenome assembly OIZS01 (sample SAMN03283240) | human gut metagenome | biome: human-associated habitat; material: feces | host: Homo sapiens | place: Peru | collected 2012
CGCCATCTTTTTGATGAGCTCTTCGGTGGTAAGTGCTTTGCTCATGTCGTCCTCCTTGCTCTTCTGCTTGCGGCCCTGTGTCGCTTGCTATGACTAGAGTATACCCGTTAGCGTGTATGTTGTCAACCCGTTAACGGGAAGTTTGGAGAATCTCACAAATCGGTTAACGGGAAATTGTGCAGTTTGTACACGTTGACGGGAACCGGTGGAGCGTGGTATACTCTCCTATATAAGGAGGTATAACCATGCAAAGCGAGGCAAAACGACGCGGCAACGCAAAATATAATGCAAAGTGTGATCAGATCATGATAAAGCCGCTGCGCCCTGAGGGCGAGAGCATCAGAGCGGCGGCAGCGGCAGCCGGGCAGAGCCTACAAGGGTACGTGCTCGCGGCAGTCCGGGCACGGATGGCCCACGGCGCACAGGCCACCGAAGACGGCGACCGGATCCGGCTTAGCCTGAGATCGGATGCAGTCCAGGGCCTAGAGGCTGACGGCGAGACACCAGCACAGGCGGCAGCACGGCTGCTAGCTGACGCTATCAGGCAGGCAAGACAAGACACATAAGACAACGGGGAGACCTTCACAGCGTGGGGGCCTCCCTCTTTTGTAGGGGGTGAGGATATGGCACAAAAAAATCCCGCGTCGCTGGCAAACCTGCGCACCACGCGGGACATGAGCCCAGAGGAGCGGCGGGACTTTGCGCGCAAGGGACAAGCTGCACTGGTGGAGCAACGCCGGCGCAAAAGAGCGCTGCGGGACGTGCTCGACGCGATACTCAGCAAGCCGGCAGATCTGGCGGACATCACAGAGGGCCGTGAGCTTGCTGAGATGGTGCGCCAGACGGCAGAGGATGAGGCTGTGCCGCTGGATCAGTACGACGCGATAGCCATCGCCCAGGTGGTCAAGGCTCGCAGCGGCGACACGGCTGCGGCTGCATGGGTGCGAGACAGTGCAGGCGACAAGCCCGGCGAGGCCGTCACGGTGCAGCAGTTGAGCGCTGAGGACGTGGAGCTGGCCCGCAAAGTCGCGGCCCGGCTGGACGCATCCGGCACCAAAAGTGCAGATACAGCAGCGCAAAAGGCCAAAAAGAAACGGTAAAGCGTTGTTTACTGTTTCGTTTAATCTTTATTTAGCGAAATAGGCTTGGGCTTTGACCACTGCGAGGGGTTGCCGCATATAGTAGTATAGATATTCTGTACCGCTATTCTCTGGAGGCCCCCACCCCCCCCTCTGCGGGGCAGGGGCGGGTGTCCGAGGACGGGGCGGGGCGTAGCGAAAAGGGCTTCTCGCCAGACTTTTTTCAAAATCCCCCCCCCATCAAGGTTCGCCCCTCCCCTCTTCTCAAAAGGGTGGTACTCGAAAAAAATATTTTTTCGCCATTCACAACCATTGTTGTTCTCCGGCCATAGCAGGCGGCATTGTAGCCTGCTTCCATGGGCTTTGTGAGGCTGGTACCCAAATCAAAGCTAAAGGTTTTGTTCCCCGTGCCGTGTGGCGGGTAAGTTCACACGGGCGGCCCTACACGCAAAGTAGGAGGGGCGGAAACGCCCCATTATGCCGTCATAGCTCAGTTGGTAGAGCGGCTGTCTTGTAAGCAGCAGGTCGAGGGTTCGAGTCCTTCTGGCGGCTCCAAAGCCGATGACCCGTTAAAATATCCCGCCGGGGCGCAAGCGGGAGTTCACGGCAGGCACCCCCGCGCGCCTCTTCACAATGCGTACCATGCGGGGCTTTTTTATTGGGCTGTGGCCAAACGGTAAGGCATGGGACTTTGACTCCCACATAGCAGGTTCGACACCTGCCAGCCCAACCAATGGGTGAGCCGGGCACAGGATAAGCCCGGAGGGCGGGAATGGGGTTGTGCGTGCAAATAGATGGGCAAGCGGGAAAGCCTCCGCCCAGTAAGGCCCTGCAATGGGTCTGCGCACAAGGGAAAGGAAGAAGTATGGCAGGATTTGCAGATGTAAGAAAAGCGGAAGCGAAATACTGCATGGAGCACCCTGCCTACTTCGTGGAAACGTATGTCCACATTGAGGACAAGGACGCAGCTGAACTGATCGTTCCCTTCAAGCTGTGGGACGGGCAGAAGAAAGCCTTGCAAGCATTCGCAAACGATCGGCTGATTGTTGTGCTAAAAGCGCGGCAACTTGGTTTTACATGGCTTGCATTGGCCGAGGCGAGCAGGCTGTTGGCGTTGAATACGGGCCGAACAGTCGTTGGCTTGTCCAGAACAGAGGACGAGGCAAAAGAGCTTGTGCGGCGTATGGGCGTGATTTTGCGCTACATGCCGGAGTTCATTGCGGAAGAGGGCGCTGTACCCGCCGGGTGGAGCGGGCCTGTGTTTAAGGCATCCGCATTGGAATTGCGGGTGCGATGGCCAGACGGCCCGGAAGGCGTTTTCAAAGCGTTCCCTTCGTCCCCTTCTGCCGGCCGTTCGTTCACAGCTGATTTAATTATCATTGACGAATGGGCGTTCCAGCAGTACGCGGAAGAGATCTGGCAAGCAGCGTTCCCTGTCATCAACCGCCCAACCGGCGGCCGAGTCATTGGTCTGTCCACAATCAAGCGCGGGACGCTGTTTGAAGAGATTTACACAAACCCGGACAACGGGTTCACGAAGCTGTTTCTGCCGTGGAGCGCTGACCCCCGCCGGGATGAAGCGTGGTACAAACGGACGCTGAACGCGCTGGGCGAAGATAAGACCTATCAGGAATACCCCGCAACTGTAGATCAGGCATTGGAAGTCCCCGGCGGCGCGTTCTTCCCCGAAGTGAGGAAGGAAACCCATTGTGTGGATAAACTTCCCGCAAAGGGCAGGCGCTATTGCGTGATGGACTATGGCCTTGATATGCTGAGCGTCCATTGGGTAAACATTGATGTAACAGGCCATGCCTGTGTGTACAAAGAGTATAACGAAAGCAATTTGCCCATCGGCGCGGCGGCAGAAACCGTCTTGAAACTGTCGAAGGGCGAGGATGTTGAGTTGTTCCTGGCCCCCTCTGACCTGTGGGGGCGCAGTCAGGAAAGCGGCAAGAGCCGGGCGCAGCTGTTTCTTGAGGCGGGGCTTCAATTGGTGCAGGTGAGCCGTGATTTTCCCGCTGGATGCGCGGCCATGAAAGAGTGGTTCCGCATTGACCCGGCGACAAATACAGCATGGCTGACAATGTACAAGACCCCAACGTTGTTACGGTGCTTGCAGAAAATTCAAAAGGACGAACGTAAACCTGACGTTTACGCGAAGGAACCGCATAGCTTGACGCACTCCGTGGATAGCTTGCGGTATTTTTGTGTTTGGTGGACTGCACCCGCAGAAGCCACGCAAGCAAAGAAGCACGTCATGTGGGAATCTGACCTGTGGGAGGATTACTACAACGCAGACGATGAGGGAAAGGCGTACATGATTCAGAAGTTCGGAGATCCGTTCTAAGGAGGGGGAACATGGCAGTACATTTTAGAGTTCCTGACCAGGTGTCCCCTAGCACAATGGTGGTCGATACGTTTCTGGGCGTGGATTACAGCAACGCCCCCGGAAACGTAGATAAGCGGCAGTCTCCGAACGGGCAGAACATGATCCGAGACGTGCCCGGGAAAGTCCGAAAATCCATGGGCTATGAGCTTGTGAGAACGTTTGATGGGAAAATCAACGGGTATCACAAGCTGAAAAAGGATAAAGAAGGCATTATCCATGCAGGAACGAAGCTGTACCGTGAAAACGGGACGGTTTTATACGAACAAGCGAACAATGCCCCTTCCAAAAGCTGGCAACTCAACGACAGTCTGACTATCATTGATGGCGCGCATATCCTGATTTACGACGGAACCAGCGTAAAGAACGCGGCAGAAATTGCAAAGGTTCCGCTGTTTTCTATCGCGAAGGCCCCGAAAGGCGGCGGCACAGATTATGAGGCGCTCAACCTGATTTCTCCGAAATTCAGGGAGCGCTTTGCCGGTACGAAAGACGACACAGTTTACCATCTGAGCTTTTCCGGGCTGGATGATGGACCCGTAACGGTGAAAATCCTGAATTCAGACGGCGCATGGGTGGACAAAAACGACGGTTTTACGGTTGACAGAACCAAAGGAACGGTGACATTTAACACCGCCCCTGGCGTTTCTCCACTATCCGGCGAGGATAATGTTGAAATCTCCGCGAGCCGGACGGTTTCAGGGTACGCAGACCGCGTTTTGAAATGCGATATTGGCATTTTATTTGGCGTAAATGGAGCGTCTGACCGGCTGTTCTTGTCCGGGAACCCGGATTATCCTAACCAAGACTGGTATTCCGGGCAGTACGACACGACATATTGGCCCGATACAGGATATTCGCAGTTGGGCACGGCTGGCAGCGCAATCATTGGGTACAGCATTATCAATAACTACCTTGCCACGCACAAGGACGATGCCGAACCTGACCGGAATGTGATTGTCCGGCGCGGCGATCTGGTAAATTCCACGCCCGCATTCCCCATTATCAATACGTTACAAGGCCCCGGTGCCGTGGCGAAGCGCTCTTTTGCGTATCTGTCCACGGAGCCGGTGTTTTTGACAAAGCTGGGCGTGTTTGCAATTACCCCGTCGGATATTAGCGGCGAACGCTATGCACAGAACCGGAGCTACTACATCAACGAGAAGCTCAAAAAGGAAAAGAATCTTGAAGATGCGGTGGCAGTAGTCCACAAAGACCTGTATTGGTTGGTTGTGAACGATCATGCATACATCCTTGACGGACTGCAAAACATCGGACGGGCGGCCTCTGAACCGTATTCCACGCGGCAGTACGCTTGTTTCTTCCGTACCAACGTACCGGCAAGCGCCCTGTGGGTGATTGATGAGAGGCTGTATTTCGGCACGGCAGACGGCAAGGTATGCCGTTTCTATGACGACCCGGCCAGCCTTGACAGCTACAACGATATGGGCGAACCGATTGAAGCATGGTGGGAAACCCCTGATATTTCGGGACGCCTTTTCTATAAGAACAAGACATTCAGGTATCTCGCAGTTAGCGTTGCGGCCGCAGTTGCCACCAGTGTGGATATGCGGGTGTTGCGCAAAGGCGAATGGAAAACCCTGAAACGGAATGCATTTAATTCACGCTATCTGTCCTTTGCACAGCTTGTTTTCTCGAAGTTCAGTTTTTCCAGCGACACCACGGCACGCACCTTGCACACCAAGGCGAAGTTGAAGCGGGTTGACAAAACTCGTTATCGCTTTGAAAACAAGACGCTGAATGAGCCGTTCGGTTTGATGGCATGGGCAATTGAGTTTATTGAGAGCGGAAAGTACAAGGGGTGATAGCATGAAGTGTCCTAGATGTGGCATTGAAATGAAGGTCAACGTCAGCGGTGAACTGCTGACGTTCATTTGCCGCAATCGGCAGTGCAGCGGCTACGGCCAAGCACAGGCAGAAAGAGACCTTAGTATGGAAGGAAAGGAGGAGCGTCATGAAGATTGAGAATGGCAACAAGAGTACCGCCAGCGTGAAGGCTACCAACAGCTCTAGCAGCAAGAAGCCTACCGTGACCAAGGGCGGCGATCTGCGCAGCAAGTGACAAGTGAGGAATTATGGAAGAGAATACCAGCGGCGTTGTGACTGAGGAAGTCGAGCAGGAGGCAGCCGCACCTGCACAGGAAGAGACAACCGGAGAACCTGCAACCAATGAAGGCGTAGGTGATGCTGCCGAAGCCGGGCAGCAGCAGGAGATCCCTAACGAAGTATGGGAAACCAGCCGGAAACGTGCTGATGCAAAGGCCAAGCAGAAGTACGACCGTATGGTGACTGAGCGGTTCGGGCATTTGACAAACCCGGCCACCGGAGATCCCATCCGAAGCATGGACGATTACTTCGCAGCACTGGACGCGCAGGCGGACATTCAACGCCGCCAGTCCTTGCAGCAGAAGGGAATCGACCCCAAAATTCTCGATGATGCAATCAACAACAGCCCCGTCATCAAGCAGGCGAAAGAAGCAATTCAGGCCCAGCGTGAAGCAGACGGCCAGCGGCAATTCAACGAGCAGATGCGGCAGATCACCGCACTGGACGGCGAATTCCGGACACTGGGCGATCTTCGTAACGCCCCCGAATTTGACACTTTCAACCAGCTTGTGATGAGCAATGTTGATATGGTGAGCGCTTTCAAAGCGGCCTTCTTCGATCGGCTGGCCGCCAAGAAGAGCGCAGCGGCCACGCAGGCAGCCATTAACACCGCCAAGAGTAAAGACCACATGGCCCCAATTGGCGGCGGAAATGACGCAAGCGACGGCCTGACCGATGACATCATCGCGGAGTATCGCAAGTTTAATCCTAAATGGACGCGCGACCAAATCGCGGCGTACCACAAGAAATATGGAAAGGATAAGTAACCATGTTTATCGTTGTAATGCGAGACATTGCGGACGTGGAACCTTTTGAGCACCAGCCCGGTGCTGCCAATCTGGCGCGCGGCTCTGCCGCTGTGCTGACCGCTGGCAGCCTGGCCAAGTGCGGCGCGACTACAAAACCCTCTCACATCATCATGGGCCCTGCCGACAGCAACGGCCTGTACCCCTGCATTCGCGTTCAGCCCACCACCGTGTTTGAGACCACCAGCACCGCTGCCGTGGCTTCTGCCGGTACCAAGGTGACCCTGAACACCGATGCTCTGAGCGTGACTGCCACCGCCACTGACGGTGTGTTTACCGTCGATTCCACCGAGAACAAGGCCAACGGCATTGTCCGTGGCCGTTTCCTGTAAGGAGGACATATGGCTAATATCATTTTCAGCGAGGGCTCCGGCGTTGCCAACAGCGTGTTCGGCAAGAGCCAAGAACCCATCAAGGCTATGATCGAGAGCGGCGTTGAGGCGTTCGAGGAGAAGAGCCTGATTTCCAACATCTTCAACATGGAAAGTTCCACCAACTTCGCCGAGAAGTACACCAACGAGACCAGCGTTGGTGACTTCGAGGACGTGGGCGAGAATGGCGCTTACCCCAAGACTGGTATGCAGGAAGGTTTCTCCAAGGTCATTGAGCCTACCACCTGGAAGTCCAGCTTTGAGGTTACGCAAGAGATGATCGAGGATGCAAAGATCGGCAAGATCAAGAGCCGCGCCGGTATCTTCTCCACCAGCTACAACCGCACTCGTGAGAAGTTCGCCGCTTCCCTGCTGGCCGGTGGCACTGGCACTTCCGTCAAGATTCAGAACAAGACCTACAGCACCGCTTCTGCTGACGGCGTGGCCCTGTTCTCGACCGCTCACCCCAGTGCCACAAAGGGCACCAAGCTGACCCAGAGCAACTTCTTCAAGGCTGATTTCAGCACCAGCATTCTGGATCAGGTTCAGGAGGCCATGCAGAGCTTCACCGACGACGACGGCAATCTGCTGAACGTCGCCCCCGACACCATCATCATTCCCAACGTGGCTTCCTTGAAGCGCGCCGTCCTGGCCGCTGTGTCCAGCGACCTTGATCCTGAGAGCAACAAGAACGCAATGAACTTCCAGGCTGGCCTGTGGAACGTACTGATTTGGCCTTATCTGCCCAAGTCCATCGGCGGCAAGCCCTTCTTCCTGATGATGGACAGCCAGTTCAAGGACGACTATCTGTGTATGCCCTGGGTTGACCGTGTTGCCCTGACCGTCAAGAGCGAGATTGACCCCAACACCGACGCCAACGTGTTCCGTGGCCGCGCCCGCTTCGGCGCCGGATTCAACAACTGGCGCTGCATTGCCCTGTGCGGCGGCGGCGTGACTGGCGGCACTACTCTGACCGCCTAATTAAACCTACCTGATTTACCGATGTCCCTGCCTGATGGTGGGGACATTTTTTTGGAGGAGCCATGTTCGAGAAGCTGAAACACGCTGCTGACGATGCCACAAAGCGGGGGAAATGGCAAAGTCGGCTGGATGACGCAAGAAAGCAGTACGACCGCACCATTATGGATACCCGCGAAGCGCTGTATCGTGGCGACAAAAACATTCGTGGCGCAAACGGTACAGACGCAGAAAAAAAGGCAACCAACGTCCGCAACATCGTGTACGAGCTGATCGAAAGCCAGGTGGATTCCTCTATCCCCGCCCCCCGCGTCACAGCTATCCACGAAGAGGACAAAGAGCTTGCAAAAAAGATTGAGGCTCTGTTGCTGAACCTGAGCAAGCAGCTCAACCTGAAAGAGCTGAACGACCTGCAAGAGCGAACCGTCCCCATTCAGGGCGGCGACTTTTTTCACGTTGAGTGGGACCCGCACGGCGGATACCACTGTATGTTGGGCGACGTAACGCTGACAGAGCGCCACCCGAAGCAGGTTATTCCGCAGCCCGGCGTGTACGACATCGACAAGATGGAGTACATTTTCATTCTTGTAAGCCAGCCGAAACGCTACCTTGAACGGCGGTACGGCGTTGAAATCAAGGATGAAACAGAGGATGATGTGGCGGCCAGAGGGCAGAATCCGAGTTCTGTAAGTGGCATTGTTACTCAAAATATCGCGTATTATCGTAACGATGAAGGCGGCGTTGGCATGTACAGCTGGTGCGGAGACGTAACTCTGGAAGATTTGGACAACTGCCAGAAACGGCGCGGCGAGGTGTGCGCGAAATGCGGCCGCCCGAAGTCCGGAGATGTGTGCGAGTGCGGCAGCAAAAAGTTCGTGGAAGGCCCGCTGGATGTGCAAGAGCTGACCGCGGACATCACCATTTTTGGCGGTGAAACTGTTGCGGCAAGCACCCCGGGTAAAGACGAACTTGTGATGAACCCGGACGGAACCCCGCAGGTGGACGAGGAAGGCGTGGCTATTACCATGCCCGGCCCGAACGTGCCCACGCAAATCCCGTACTACGAGCCGAAAGAAATTCCCGTTATTCTCCGCAGCAATGTGCGGATGTTCGGCCGCTTCTTGGGCGTGAGCGACGTTGATGTGATTGAAGATCAGCAAAACGCGATCAAGAAGTTTGGCACGAAGATTGAAGAGAAGCTGCTCAAAGGCGGCAGCTATGTTACGCTTCCGCAAGGCGTTCAGGTTGAAACCAGCGACAAAGAGCTGAAAATCATGCGGCTGAAAAACCCGGCGGAAAAGGCGTTGATCTCTGTTATCAATGTTCAGCCCGACACAAGCCGTGAACAGCAAATGCTGGAAAGCAATTACAGCTGGGCAAAGAGTACGCTGGGCATTAACGATTCGTATCAGGGCAAGTACGATGCATCTGCAACCAGCGGCAGCGCAAAGCAGTTTGCTGCACAACAGGCGGCTGGCCGTTTGCAGTCCAAACGCGAGATGAAGAATCAGGCGTATGGGCGGCTGTACAAGCTGCTCTTCAAGTACATGTTGGCCTATGCTGACCAACCGTACCCGATGACTTACACGGCAATCGGCGGAGAGCAGACGTTCGCCCATTTCAACCGGTGGGATTTCCTGAAACGGGATGCCGCCGGTGAATTGTACTGGGATGACGAGTTTATTTTTGGCGTTGACCCGTCCCCGAACATGGATGCGAACCGTGAACGGCTGTGGGATATGGCAGACGTGAAGTATCAGGCAGGTGCGTTTGGCCCGATTGGTGACCTGACTACCAGCTACCGATTCTGGACTTATCTAGAAGATAATGGATTCCCTGGGGCTGGGAAGGTAAAAACCGAAATCAAACAGCAGATGGACGAGCAGCAGCAAATGCAACAGGCTGCCATGCAACCGGCTGCACAGCAAGCAATACAGCCGGATATGCTCATGACTGACAGTGACCATTTGGAGGGGGCAGACGTATGACGTGGGGAGAATGCAAAACCGCAACCTTGCAGAAGATGTTTACCTCGGAAGATGAAGGCGCAGAGGACTATCTCGCGGCAATGCCGCAAGCCGCCAATGAAGCGATCCAGATGATTGCGACGACGGATGCGGGTAAACACATCCGTTCGTATGATACGCTGACGAAAGACCCGGCTCAATCCAGAACGTTTGACCTTGAAGATGAACTCATTGACTTCCTTAATGTGGGAGACTTTGAAACATACTGTATGGATGGAGACGAACCCCGGCCTGTGTCCTTGAAACTTCTGGGCGGGCATTTGCTGGTGGTTCCAAAAGGCATTGAATCTGTGCTGGTGTATTACAACGCAAAGCCTGCCAGAATCACAGAGAACACGCCGGACGCGCAAGAAATCGACCTGCCGGAAGATGCGGCGGCGCTTTTGCCTATGTACATGGCGAGTCAGCTGTACAAGGACGATGATCTGGCAATTGCGACAACGTACCGCAACGAGTTTGAAACGGCGTTTGAGCGCCTGCAAAACCGGCAGGCAGAAAACATCGACACGGAATTTACAAGTGAAAGTGGGTGGTGGTAAATGGCCTTCACAAAAATCACAGACGGAGATTTGAAGGACAAGGGCGTTATGGGGCTGCCCGATACGCCCGGCCTTTCCACAAGCGAGATGCAGGCGAAGTTTGAGCAGATAGCACGGGAAGTTCTTGTGCCGAAGTTCAATCAGCTAGTGGACGAACTTTTAGGGCCTTCGGCGGCAAGTCAAATCGGCGCCAAAGGCAAAAACCGCACAGCGCAAGGCCACATTGACAACCTGGAAAATCCGCACAATGTAACTGCGGAACAGGTCGGCGCGTATACAAAAGACCAGACAGAAAAAGCAATCAGCGACCGCATTGACCAGATTGGTAGTGCGGATATGACGCAAGCCACGTATGACCCGACCCACAGGCAACGGGACATCTTCGCCTATGCCGACTCTCGCGGCGTAAGCACTTACACGCACACCAAGATGGACAACGTGCACCACTTTAACGGCTCTGGCACAAGCGGCCGCGCCAAGATGACGGCTGACGTGGAAGCCGGGGACACGGTGATGCTGGGCGGAAAGGAAGTGCCCGCCTATGTGGGCGCGGAAACCTTTGCCGATGCGCTGGCCGGTGAATCCGTCACGGGCCGGTGGCTGACCTTTACGCAGGACGGTACGCAGATAAATTTTAATGGTGGCGGGGGCCTGTCGAATACCAAGCTCGCCCTCGCCACTGCCGACACCGGAGACGTGATTTCTGGCAAAAAGTTTTATTCTGGCGACAAAACGCTTAAAACCGGTGAAATCCTGCCACGCAACACCGTCGGGCAAAACGGTACCGTAGGAATCAGCCAGTATTTTCCAGAGGTGGCCGTATCCAAAGCGAATAGCAACAACACGCAAACAAACAACAACCTTGATGGGGTTTCTCGCTTGTGCTTGCAGCCTCCTGCTGGATTTTACGATGGGAACAGCTATGTGGGCGAGACTTTTGCCAAAGTGGCCAGCGCAATCGGCCTGACAGCGGGCAAGCTTTGCGCCGGGAACACGGTGCTGGGCGTAAATGGGGCCGGTGTGACGAAAGCGGTTTGGAATGGATCTATTCCAGAAGACTACTCGACGCATATGATGGCTACCACTCCATCCGCTGGTACTCTGCTTTTCTTCTTCGTGGGCAACGCCAATCACGATATGCAAATCAAATCAATTACCATTGGTAGTAAGGTTGTGGCAACGCCAATGAGAAACAACTTTTACGTTGCTACGTTCTCTGTGATTGCAAACCAAAACATTTATATGCAATGGGATGGCAACTACGGCGGTGGTACACCGCATGGATATGGCGTTATCTGCTATGTGTGATTAAAAGCAATAGGAGGTGTGACAAACATGAGCACCATAATCTCTAGCGGCACAACCGTAACGAATAGAATTACGTTGCCTGTGACGCAGAGCGAACTGGCAAGTTTGTATGTGACGTATGAGCAACGTAACAAGACCGTGGTGGAAAAAAGTTTGGAAGAGTGCCAAATGGTAGGCACGGATTTGCTGGTGCCTCTTGGGCAAGAGGACACCCTTGCTTTTAACCCGAAGGCAGGCAAAATCAGAATCCAAGTCCGATTGCGCAAAAAAGACGGCACAGCGCTCAAAAGTGATATTGTTGAGGCTGAGACCGATGAAGTGCTCAAGGACGGTGTGATTTAATGCCGGGATGGAGCAGCACAGAGGCAACGTTCGCTGCCACCTTTGATGTTGTCGAAGACGTGCGGTTTTCGGCTGACCTTAGTAGTACAGATGCAACATTCGATTTCTCTTTCAGTGGGGGAACCGCATTGCCGGAGAATTACCTCGGCCCGTATGAAGTAACGCCGAAAGGCAGCGAACAAGAACTCGAAACGGAAAACAAGTATCTCACAGACAACATCATAGTGCGAGAAATCAAACGCTGGGACGTGGGCAACACGTCGGGCGGGAACACAGTGTACATCGGGGAGGATGCATAACATGCCAGCAGCTACTTACAACAGCAAAGTGATTTTTAACGGCGACGTCTTGATGGATCTCACCGGCGATACCGTCACCGCCGATAAATTGCTTGCCGGGGTCACAGCCCACGGGAAAGACGGTGCGCCCGTTACTGGAACCTGTGACTTCGATGCCGCAACGGGCGACGCCACCGCTACGGCGGCAGAAATTCTGTCTGGGAAAACCGCATATGTGAAAGGCACAAAAGTTTCCGGCGAAATGCCTAATCGTGGCGCAGTGACCGGGACAATCAGCACCAAGGCCGGGGCCTACACCGTGCCCCAGGGCTACCACGACGGCAGCGGCAAAGTGACCATCGACAGCACCGAACAGGCAAAGCTCATCCCTACCAACATCCGCAAGGGCGTGACCGTGCTGGGGGTCAGCGGTACGATGTCCGGGAGCGAGGGCATGAAGCCTCAAAGCAAGAGTGTAACGCCCAAAGCTACTGCGCAAACGGTGCTGCCGGATACAGGCTATAACTGCCTGTCACAAGTGGTTGTGGCCGCCATCCCCTACGCGGTGAGCGACAACACATCTGGCGGCAAAACCGTGACCATCGGGTAATGGCTATGGGCAACAGTAAAATCGTTTTTAACGCCAAGGTGCTGATCGACCTGACCAAGGACACCGTGGCGGCGGCGAAGCTGCTGGAAGGGGCCACCGCCCACGGCAAGGACGGCGAGCAGGTGACCGGCACGATTTTGAACCGGAACACGGTGGGCAAGCATGGGGCTGTTGGTGCATCTACCGCCTTCCCAAGCGTCGCTGTCACACCCGTGGAGCGAGACACGCAAGCCTACCAAAATACGGACGGCGTGTCTCGGCTCTTTCTGAAGCCCCCGGCGGGCTATTATAGCGGCGAAAGCTATGTGGGCGAGACTTTTGCCAAAGTCGCCTCGACCATCGGCCTGAACGACGGGAACCTCTGTGCTGGGAATACAGTGCTGGGCATCACCGGCAGGGGCCACGCCGTGGCCATGTTTGCGACGATTGGCGACAACCGGTGGAGCGGCGGTAGCCCCAACCGGCTCAAGCTGGCCTACACGGTGGGCGGCACCTCCGGCTTCGGCGGCTGGGGCTGTTGGCTCCCGGCGGGCACTTACCGGGCGTGCGGGGCAATCTCTGACCTGAAAGGCTGTTATATCGCGGATGCAGGCACCCTTTCCACCCGGATTTACAGCGCAGAGCGGGAGTATTTTAGCTCTCAGTGGGGTGCTGCTGGGACGTTCGTCCTCAATGGTTCGCAGTGGGTTTCTGTCACAACCGGAAACAGCGACTACTCTGAGCTGGGGGTTGTAACGATTTACCGCGTTTGAGAGGAGGAGAACTATGACATACGAGCAAAAGCAGGAGGCCATCAAAGCCCTTGTCTATGGCGCCACAGAAGAGGCAGCTGCCGATGCGGCTGGCGTACCCGTCGCCGCGCTGGCTGAAATCACGCAGGCGGAAATCGACGAGGTGCGGGCTGACATGAAAGAAATGGGGTGGCTGGATTGAGCATGATGGATGGCGTTGACGTATCCAAGTATCAGGGCACCATTGACTGGAACAAGGTAAAAGCATCCGGCATGGGCTTTGCGATGGTGCGGCAGGGCTGGATTAACTCGGATGGTACGATCACCGAAGACCCTTTTTACCGGCAGAACATGGCCAGTGCACATACTGCGGGCCTGCATACGGGCGTGTATCTGTACAGCTATTGCACGAGCGAAAGCGCCATGAAGGCAGCCGCAAGCGCCTGTGTGGCCATGCTGGACGGCTTTACCTGCGATATGCCCATCGCCCTTGACTTTGAGCACGCGACGCTTTACAAGCACTTTTCGCGGGCCGCGAACGCAAGCCTGTGTGCGGCGTTTTTGGGCCGCGTTGAGGAGCTGGGGCGCTACTGCATCTTGTACACCTACAAGTCTTTCGCGGCGGCTTATCTTGACATGGCCGCGTTGAGCCGCTATGACTTTTGGCTGGCCCACTACACCGCCCGCACCGACTACACCGGCCCCTACGGTATGTGGCAGTACACCAGCAGCGGCACCGTGCCGGGCATTTCCGGGCGGGTTGACTGCAACCATGCGTACAAGGACTATCCGGCGATCATCACCGGAGAAAAGAAGGAGGACGTACCCATGAGCGATTTGCTGAAAGTTGGCCCGGTATCGGGCGGCGACCGCAAGACCCTGGCAGCCCTGGCGGACAGCCTGGGCCTGCCCCATGAGGACGCGGGTGACTATCTCATCATCGGCCCCGCCAGCGCAGGCGACCGGAAGGCCATCGCCGCAAAGGCCGCCGCTCTGGCGGTGGGCTGCGTGGAGTATGTGCCAGAGCCGACCCCTGAACCGGCCCCGGACAGTGGCAAAGACGACACTGCCGAGCAGCTGGGCCGCATTGAAGCCAAGCTGGACAAGCTGCTGGGCCTGGTGAACCCCGCACTGCTGGAGGGCTGATATGCAAGAATGGACGGTGGTTGGCGTTGTTGTTGTGCTTGTAGGGCTGATCGGCTCTGTGAGCGGCCCGCTCATCAAGCTCAACAGCAACATTACAAAGCTGACAGTCGCAGTGGACAACTTCCAGCGAGCGTTGGACAAGCTGGAAGGCGAAAACCGCGAAAGTCACAAAATTTTTTACAAGCGGCTGGACTGCCACGACAAGGAGCTGGCCCAGCATGAGCAGCGTCTTAAAGCGCTGGAGGAGGAATAATTATGGATATTTCGTTCATTTCCGAGTACATGGTTCCTGTTATCGTGGGTATCTGCCTGTGCGTGGGCTATGTCGTGAAGTCGTGGGTGAAGGATGTTGACAACAAGTACATCCCCACTATGTGCGCTGTTCTGGGCGTGATTCTGGCCGTGTGGATGCACTGGCCTGCCGTGGACGCTGGTGTGATTTTGTCGGGCCTTGCATCTGGTCTTGCGTCCACCGGTCTGCACCAGGTGTTTAAGCAGCTGCTTGGCGGGGAGTGATTGATGTGGCGCACCAGATCCCCTGGAATAAAATCATTCTTGAGGAGTTTATACGTCTCGCCATCTTGTCTAAGGACGAAGAAGCGGTGATGCGGACACGGGTTGCTGGGTGGACTAGAGTTGAGCAGTCCATGAAACTTGGAATGTCTCTGGCGAAGGTGGACAAAATCACCGCGCGGCTAAAGGAAAAGTACGATGGTGTGCAAAGATACAGCGCTATTTTACCTCCGCGCAAAACCAGCTCGAAAGAAACATACATGGACACGCACTAACTTTTGGTCAAAAGTTGTATAACAATACGAATTAAAAAGTACGGTTTTACGTCTTTTGGATGGTGTAGGATTATATCAGGGGAGGAAAACGCCTCCCCTGATATACGAACCAAACGAAAGGAGAAAACCGTATGGAAATGACTTATGCATCCAGAGGCGTGGCAAACGCTGGCCTGGCAACAGCCATTGGCGCAGCTATCCTTAGCGTGCTGAACTCTGCAGGTGGCATTGGGGCCATGGCGCTGAACGGCGGGCGTGGTGCCGAGTGCAACGAGAACCAGACGATCAACCGGTACGAGCTCGATCTCGTGCAAAAGAACGCAAAGCTGGAATCCGACATTGCACTGCGCGACGCGAACACCCACAATGACCAGAAGTCGCTGGAGATGTACAAGTACATTGACGGGCGGCTGCGCGGCATTGAGGAAGTGCAGGCTGCGCAAGCTGTCCACAACCAGAAAACCGAGGATAGCTTTGTACTGGCCCGTCAGGACATTGCCACTGTGCGCGACAGCCTGACCGAGAAAATCAAGCTGGAAGCCGAGCGGCGCTGCTGCGGTGATAACTCCATCGTGAACTACGCGAACGCCACCTTCTACCCGAAGATGGTTGCGGACGTGACCACGGGAACCACCACCACCGCACAGACCCTTTACAATCCGCTGCCTAAGTGCGGCGAGTGCTGCAACGGGAACTGAGCCGATGGGGGCGGGGCTAGGCTTCGCCCCCATTCTCTTTGAAGGAGGATGTTATGGTTAGCATGGACATGGTACAGCGGGGCATTAACCGCTATATGGAGCAAGAGATCATTAGCCGACTGCCGGAAGGAAGTCTGGGACGGTTTGCAGCAAATGCGGCAAAATATGTGTTTGTCGCTCGAAGCGGCAACGCCATGAATTCTCTTGCAGAAAACCCCATTGCGAAGGCGTTTGGGCTGACTGCTGACGGCCAGTTGGATATTGATCTGGCGGCAGATGCGGCACGGGAAAGCATTCCCGACAACGGCTTGAAGGTTGATGTGCCTGTACTTGGCAGAATGACCTTCCACCGTGGGGATGTGGACACGCTGGTGCGCATGATTATGGAGGGCTGAGGCATGACCAGAGAAGAAATCTTCTCCGCTATATCGTCTCGCCAAATCGAAGGCATTATGTTGCACGACCAAATGGCACAGTGCTTCACGTTCCTGCACCTGGACGGTTACAAGCGCCTGCAAGAGTTCCGCTTTATGGATGAGGCCGCCGAACACCGAAACATGGTGCGATATTACATTGAGCGGTATAACCGCATAATACCTGGCGCACACGCGAGCAATCCGGCGATTCTTCCGGAAAGCTGGATGGGGCGAACCCGGCTTGAAGTTGACACAGGCATAAAGCGCATGGCTGTAAAGGACTTGTTCAAGCGCTGGGTGAATTGGGAATCCAGCACGGTGAGCAGCTTGCAGGCACACGCACAAGCGCTTTACAGCACCGGAGACATTGTGTGCGCTGACTACATCGGACGCATGGCACAGGACGTGGCGGACGAATTGAAAACCGCAACGGGCATGATGATTGACTTGGAAGCAGTTGATTATGATATGACCGCGATTCTCGACAGACAACCCGCGTTGCACCGAAAGTACAAACACAAATTGCAGGAAATCGGAGAAGCGTTTTCCTGACAGCAAGCTCTGAGGAGAAATCCTTGGAGCTTTTTTATCTAGAAAGGATGGGAATATGGCTCTTCATTACAACCCTTTTGTTATGTCTGACAAGAACGGTAACACGGTTGATCGCGTGACTGGGAAAAAGGTTCCGGGGCAATATCTGACAAGCAGGCCCAATTACACAAGCAACCTCCCACCGGTAAAGAAAAGCACAAGCGCAAATTCCAGCAAAAAGGCAAGCTATTCGGGCGGATCCTCTTATTCTGCACCTGCCGCTCAGGCCGCACCCGCTTCCAGTGGCCCCAGCTATGCGGACGCATATGCAGATGCATTGGCCTCTATCATGGCAGAACAGCGGCGACAGCGGGAAGCAGCGTATCAAAAGGCAGCGGCAGCCCAGAAGGAAAACCTCAGCTTTGCCACAAATCAGCTGACCGACACCACCAATGACGCGCTGAAACAAGCTTACATCAACAAAATGCAGACCCTCCGCAACCTGCCCCAGCAGATGAGCGCTCAAGGCCTGAACGGTGGAGCTTCTGAAACCACACTGGCCAGCATGAACAACAACTACGGCAACGCCCGGAACCAGCTGGAAACCGAGCGCTTGAAGCAACTGGCCACCTTGCAGAACACCTACCAAAACAACCTTGCACAGCTGGAAGCCCAGCGGGCCAGCGGAGACGCTGCGCAGCTCTCCAACCTTGCCCCCACGCTGGCAAACCTTGTGGCCACTAACACCCCTGCAAGCGTAAACATCACGCAGGGAAGCGGCGGCAACGCTGGCAACGTAAGCGCATGGCTACGTAAGCTGATGGGTTACGACGACGAGGACTATTACAACTGATTTCATTCTCCGCCCGGCCTGAAACACGGCCGGGATTTTTTTGAAATAAGGAGGACTCCATGCCCTATTCTGATCAGGAAGCGTTTCTGAACGCCTACCTTAAAAACTATGCAAAGGCCCAGCAGAACGCCATAAACAGCGGCAAAACGGGCATGAGCAGCGCCCGGTACACCGGCCAGCAAGCCATGAACGCTGCGCCCACAACTCTGCCCGACTATGGAGACATCGCCAACAGCTTTACAACGGCCTACACAAAGCAGCTGGCAGCCGTTGAAGCACAGCGTGAGAAGGAAGCGAAGGCAGCCCAGGCAGCCGCAGAAAAAGAAGCAAAGGCAGCCGCAAAAGCCGCAGCGAAAGCCGCGAAGGAAGCAAAGAAAAAGGCGGAGGACGAACGCAAAAAGGCAGAAGAATCGTCGAACTCCGGCAACCAGAGCGGCGGCACCAGCAACCAGAGCGGCGGCACCGGCAACACCAACAACGGCGTCAAGGACGACAGCGCAAAGAAGAAGGGCCTGTGGAGCGCAATCAAAGAAGGCGCAGCAGCTCTCGTAAAAAAAGGCCCTTCTGCCGTCAAAGACGGCGTTGTGCAAGGCACTGCGCTGCACAACCGGATGAAGGCCGCGCGTGGCGGCGTGTCTGCCGAGGACAGCGTGGATCTAGGCGGCGACCAAACCCCGCAAGCAACGGCAGCAAAACAAAGATCTAGAACCAAAACCCGGGCCTCTGTGGCGAAGCAGAACTTCACGACACAGGAGCTGGATGCACGTCTGACCGCAACAAACCAGCGGATGCGGGAGCTGCAAAAGCAGGGAAAGACCAAAACCCGAGAATACCGGCAACTGCAAAACCAGCATGACACCTATGCAACCGCGTTGGGCGTGGACTCTTTTACTGGCCGTGCAGGCGCAACCGGACTTGGTGCAGTCTCCGGCTTTGCTGCTGGCGTGGCGAACATGGGCGATGCCACGGCCCGCGCAATCCGTGGCCAGTCTGCAAGTATGGACATACCGGAGTATGAGGCGGCATCGGACGACCTGCAAGAAGCCAACGAGCAGCGGGACGCTCTCATTCAGATGGGCCGGGCCTACACCGACACTCCGAACGGCCCTGTCGCTACGCCTGAATTCCAGCAGGTGCTTGACCGCATTGCAAGCGCAAAGGGTGTGCGGGCTGAAAATCAAGTAACCCCCGAGCGCAATCAAGTTGTCGGCAATATGCTGGACTTCGCACAAAATCAGAACCAGAAAGCACAGGCTGGCCTTGATAACACCGGTCGATTCGTGGTTGGCACAATCGGAAGTGTCGCGCAGAACCTTCCTGCCTTTGCAGCTGCGGCGGCCGTGCCAGAAGCTGCCCCCGTTTTGATTCCCACCCTCATGGGCGTAAGCGCGGCAGGCAACCGGGTGAACGAACTGGAACAGCGCGGTATTCCGCTTAACCAAGCGGTTCTTCGCGGTGCAATGTCCGGTGCTGTCTCTGGCGTGACCAATAAGCTCCCTCTTGAACAGGGTGCGGAACTGATTGCGGGCGGCGGCCCCGGCGTACTGCGGGCAATGGCGCGTCAAGCACTGAGCGAAGGTGGGCAGGAAGCCTCTGAGTATGCAGCAGACTACGGCCTCGACGTTTTGGCCGGAGATCCGGATGCAAACTTCAGCCTTGCTGAACTTGGGCAGCAGGCACTTGGCGGCGCACTGGGCGGCGCAATCAGCGCGGCGGGAAGCTCTCTTATTGGCAGCGGCGTGAATCGTTTGCGTGAAGCGCAAGAGAATGCCCCTGTGGACACGGATGTACAGCAGGCAGAACCGGTATCACCTGACACCGAAGCCGCACGGCAGCCCTTGGAAGCCGGGCAAGAAGCGCTTCCCGGACTTGATGCGGTTGTGGATGCATACCATAACGGCAACCTGACCAACGCGCAGATTGAGCAGCTGAAACCAGGCGGGGAACTTCGGCAGGCGTTTGAAGAGGCCACGGGCGTGAAGCTGCCGGATACCAGCAGCGAGACGAGAAAGACGCTGAAAGCCGAAGCGCAAATTCAGACAATTCCCACTTTAAGTGAGGATGCGGGTTATGTTCCTGCTGGGTACCACGCAGAGGATCCTGGATACATTGGCGGAGCAACATCGCGCGACATTGCGGCAGAGATCACAGGGAAAGACGGTAAAAGCGTATATACGCGCCAGCTGGCGGACATTAGAGACCGTTTCCTGGATGCGGTGCAAAACGGAGAAGATACTTCCACGATTGAGCAAGAGGCTCAGGCGCTGGCGGAAAAAATATTTCCGGAAAGTGCTTTTGTAGAAAATACGGATACTGACTATGTGCGTGCATTGCGGGAAGCTCTGAAAAAACCGGTGCGTGTAACAGATGCCGAACTGAGCGACCTTGAAAACGCGCTGGGCGCGACGAGAACCGAAATCAACCGCAGGTATGGCCTGAATCTGGTGAAAGCGGGAGATTCTTCAACGAGTGGCCTTGACCAGGCGGTTATGGAACTGGGAGAGGCTTTTCCGGATGTTGACTTGTTTGCACACCCCGCAGATGCTTTTGCCGAAATTGTGCAGAAATATGACCAACTAAAGGACGGCGTACAAGCGGTAGACACCGAAAGCATGAAGGCTGCGCGCGCATATGTGGCGGATCATATTCTGTATGGCGATTCGCTGGATGCGGCTATGGCCCGCGAAGCGCAGACGGAAGCGTTTGACAACTTTGAAAACAGTCCGTATACTGAAACCAACGCAATGCAGGATGGAGGTGAAGAAGTTGGCACACGAGGAGGATATGGACGACGGAATCTCGATGGAGTGGATTTCTCCGAAGATGATCGCCGAGCTGAGGGAAAAGCACCGGAAAAACCCGCCTTCTCCGGAAAAGGATCAGCAAATACGGGAGTTCCTGAACAGGTTCGCCGAGTACCTGGAGGAGGAACGCCGGAAAGGGTCCGGGAAATAAATGGTCACCGATACACCTACGGTCAACCAGATGCAGCTGACTACACGGCACCGGTACGAACGGCGGCGGACTATGCCAAGCAACGGTACGGGCTAGATGTTGATGTGAGTGACGGCCCTGCTTATGTGGATGGTAACGAACATAACAGTCTTATGTTTACGCTTCCGGACGGAACGATCGTAGTGAACAATGCGGCGGCCCTTGACCCCGACACTGTAACCGCCATGATCGACCATGAGGTAATGCACAACATTCAACACAAAAACCACGCTCTGTATGCGCGTGTGGATGCGGCTCTGAAAGAATCCGGGGTTAATCCCAATGCGTACAGAGAAGGCACAGATTTGTACGAAGTGTTGCATGGGTATGATGAACGAAACCCGGATTTCATGGATTTAGACAATCTTCCAAAATTCCGACGAGAACTCTCTGCTCAAATTGCCGGATATGCTTATCGGCCTGAATTGGCTAAAAGCATATTCGGCGATTTTGTTGATGACTTCGACACGGTGTTTGATACAGTGCGCAGTGTTTTGGACGAGAGGGCGCAATTGGGGCAGCAAGAATCAGGATCTCAGGGTTCCACAGCCGCCACTACCATCCCGGAACTGATGCCCACGCAGCGCGTACAGGAACTCATTCCCACACTGGAAGATCATCCCAATACGGTAGGTGCGGCACAACGGCAGTTTGACCGCCCCGAAGTATCTAGCCAAAGCCATATGACGCGCGACACTGACAATGATTACCTGCAACCTCTTGTGCAGAGAGATCAAGGCGGCGAGCAAAAGTTTACCCACGAGCGCGTAAGCAACGCAGACCGAATGAAGATTGCGGCCAACAGCATGGAGACCGAAAGCCGTGACGAGATCGTGTCCCGCTTGACCAGTAAAGAGCAGTGGGATGCCGATGACACCGCGCTGGCCGGAAGCGTACTACGCGAGTGGGATTTGGCTTTGGGCGATATGGACAAGAGCGGAGAGGCGTACAAGCAGGCCCTTGCCCAGAAGATGAAGTTTACCCAGCGGATTAGTGAGTCCAACACCATGAACGCGCAAGCGCTGCAAATGACGCAGGAGTTTACCACTCCGGAGACCGCCGTGATGCAGTCGCAGAAGAGCATCAAGACCGCTGTTGACCGTGTAGCGAATGGCAAAAACAAGCGAAAATTCGATCAGTACAAAAGTGACGTGGAAACAGCCATTGCAAACGCAGAGGACACAGCCACTCAAAAAGCTAATGACGCTGTGCAGAAAGCCATTGAAACTGTCCAGCAGCAAGTTGCGGACGAGACTGACCAGCCTTCGGTTGAGGACGTGTTGGGGCGCAAGCTGGCAGCTGCCGTAAATCGGTACGCAACGGACGGGAAAGAAGCCAGCGTTGAGGACGTTGTGCAAAGCGAGATGCTTTCCCAGCTGACCAAAATGGCGACAAGCGACACCGAGAAAGGCGCACGGCCTAAAAAGCCGAAGCTGACGGTCGAACAGAAGTTGCAAACCGCATTGGACAATCAGGAGACATACACGCAGGCATGGGAAGCGGCAAAGGAAGCACTTGTCGAAAGGTATAAAGACAATGCCGACATGAGCAGCCGCCTGCAAGCTTTCTTTAATGATGCCGGAGAATCCGGCTTGTACGGGAAAGATACAATAAAGCAACTTGTGTCCAAGTACACCAAAGATCAAGGGATTGACTTCAAGACCCTAGTCAAAAAAGGGCGTAGGGACAAACAGTCCACTCTTCGAGAAATTCAGGAGCGCATTCAGGATACCTTCGACATGGACGACACGCAAGCACAACGTATTGCCGAAATGGCCATGAACGAGTATTCCAAAGCATTGTCAGAAGCGGCGGACGCAAACCTGAAAGCCATCCGGGGCGGGAAAGGCAAAACGAGCAAGTCCACGCACGACCAATTTTTGGGGCTTTTGCGCATGGGCATTTACGACAACGAAGATGTGAAAGCCTATGCCGCGTCGAAGTTTGGCGTACAGCCCTTGACTGCGGAGCAGTGCCAGCAGATCCTTGACTTAACGGAGCAGGCGGAAGCGTTGCCCGCAAACAGCCGGGAGCGGGTGGATCTGGAAAACAAGGCGGCGACAATTGCGGCAAAGAACGTAACCTCTTCTTGGTGGGATACAATCAATTCTTTGCGGTTCACGTCTATGCTTCTCAACGCTCGCACAAACCTTGTAAACGCCGGAGGCAACATTACACAAGGCGCAAATGCCCGCATGAAAGACATTGTACTTGCCGGAGAAGAAGTCCTTGTGAACAAGGTTCTTGACCTGCCATTTGCAAAGAAGCACAATTGGCGTGACAAGTCCGGGTTTGAACGCACGACATCTATTGTTAGTGCGTTTACTCCGAAAGGCCGTGCGTTGCTTTCGGCTTGCGCTGCGGACGCAGATGCGAACTATCGCCAGCTTGCAACGGGAAGCGACAAAATTGATTTTGCGCAATCCATGCAGCAAAAGGGGAACCTCTGGCAAAGTCACCTTACAGATGACAGCGGAACGATCGTTCGGGGCTTGTTTGCGTATTTAGACGGACGGGCCGAAGCTTCCTCGAAGTCGTTGGAAAGTGGTGACTACAAAGGTTTCTTTGGGATGCTGGATGGCCTGCGTGGGATCAACAAGCAAATGGATAGTGCGATAGACTGGGTTACGTCTCAATGCGACAAGTCTACCCAAGCGGGCGTTCTTGGCGTTGCCGGTCTGAAAAACAATTACGCACGATCTCTGGCTCAGTACCTCAAGGCAAACGGCCTAGACCAAAGCATTTTCAGCGCAACAGACGAAGCAAGTATGCAGATCCTTGATAAGGCGCGTGCTCATGCTTTGACACAGGCGTTTATCAACACATTCCATGCTGATTCTGAAACAGCGACGATCATTGCGAAAGGAAAGCGCAGCCTTGCCGAAGCGGACGGTTGGCACCATAAATTCTTTTATGCGTTGGCCGAAGGCGAACTCCCGTTCGTGAAAACTCCCATCAACGTTGCCAAACAAGCGATGCAGTACAGCCCGCTTGGATTTGCTTCTACCGCGATAGAAGGCGCAAAGGTGGCAACGGGAAGCGGTAATTTCAATGTAATGCTTGACCACGCAGCAGCATCTGTAACAGGTACCAGCTTGTTCGTGCTTGGCGCAATATTGGCACGCAAGGGACTGCTCACCGGCGGAATTGATGACGACGACAAGGTAAAGGCGGACATGGAAGGCCGACAGGAGTACAGCCTCCAACTAGCGGATGAGAACGGGAAACTGCATAGTTACACCATTAGTTGGGCCAACTCTGTGGCTATCCCAATGCTTGCCGGTGCAGAATTTGCAAACCTGACGACGGATGACGATGTATCGCTCAACGACATTTACGATGCGACAACGCACATGCTTGAGCCGCTTATTACAAACACATTCCTGCAGGGCATGAACAACTCGTTTGAAAACCTGCGGTATTCCCGAGATGGTTTCATTCCTGGATTGACACGTGAAGCGATTACCGGGTATGCAACGCAGTATGTGCCAACGTCTCTGGGACAGGTTGCCCGAACCATTGACCCCATTCGGCGCAGCACCTATAGCGGCACGACCGGCATTGAATCAGACTTGGGTTATACGGCCAACAAAATGCGGAACAAAATTCCGTTTTTGTCGCAAACCAGCCAACCGTATATTGATGCATTCGGCGACACGGAAGAAAACCCCGGCGGGAACTTTGTTGGCCGTCTTGCCTACAACATGTTCTCCCCCGGCTACTATTCCGAAACCACGGACGATCCGGTGCAGCTTGGCTTGCTCGATCTGGCGAACAGCACCGGCAACGACGAAGTTATTCCGGAGCTTGCCGAAAAGAAGCTGTCTTGGACAGTTGACAAGGAAAAGCACACCTACCAGCTTTCTCCGCAAGAGTACACCGACTTTGCAACACAGCAAGGCCAACTGCGCAAGGACATGGCAGAAGCCGTGTTGGATTCTCGCTACACCGAAGAGCAGCAAGTGGAGCTTATCCCGGAGCTGTACGGCACCGCAGGCAAAATTGCAGCTCTGGACATCGTGCCCGACTTCTCCGTTGGCACCGAAGAGCGGAAGCGCGTTGACATCTACAATCAGTATGGCATTGATGGGCTGATGAACTGGATTGCCTACCGGAAGTACGCGAACACGGACGGCAAGACGGGCATTAACCAGAGCGAGGCCCGTGCATGGCTGAATGACAGCGACATGAGCGATGCCATGAAAGACGCATTCTGGGCGGCGAGTTCGTCCAACTGGAAATCTTCTCGGTAAGAAAGGAGCAGCACATGGACATTGGTAACAACATTGCCTTTGAGCGTATCCGCCGGATCACCGGCTATCTGGTGGGCACAATGGACAAGTGGAACGACGCAAAGAAGGCCGAAGAACGAGACCGTGTAAAGCACTTATAATGCAACAATAGAGTAACAGTTCAACGCATTTTCGTTGAAAATCACCAAAAAATTCTGACTACGAATCAGAAGGTCGGGGGTTCGAGTCCCTTCCAGCGCACCAAAAAGGCACCGTGCAACGTTGTTTGCATGGTGCCTTTTGTTTTTTGTTCAAAAACAAATGTGTTCCAATTCCGCAGAATTTGGCGCATAGTGTAACGGATAGTGTAACAAATTACGTTGCATCAATAATACATTTAATCTCGTTTGCCATTTTTTCAAACTCTTCTTGTGCGACGGCGATGTGTGCGTCTTGCGAAATATAATAATCGTCCGTGACAGAACTGCCGATCTGGTGGCCGATGGCGCGTTGCAGCGCTTCCTTGTCCACGTTCGCTTTGGCCGCGAGACTGGCGAAGGTGTGACGGCATGAGTAAGGGACATAGCGGTGCGGATTCTGCACACCTATTTCTTCCAGGCCCGTGTAGAATTCTCGTATCCGGAAATTGCGGATGTTCCAGGCGCTGCCATTTGGGCTGCGGAAAATGCGCTGGCCGGGCTTTGTGTCGTTGCAGAAGTGCATAAACACGTCCCATGTGATGGGGTCGAGAAGAATGTACCGGTTCTTCCCGGCGGCGGTTTTGGAGCCTTCCAGACGGATGCCGTGGCGCTCAAAGTCAATGCAGCCATTACGTGAGATCTTCGCAAGGTCTACAAGGCGGCAACCACTCATGCACAAGAACCAGATAATGCCGGGCACCCGCTCATATCGGTGCTGGTAGAGCAACCGCAAATCTTCATCAGCAAACGGCACACGCTGGCTCTTCACGTCGGCGGTGAGTTTCAGGCCCTCGGAGTAATCCGTCTGATGGATGCCGTGCTGGACGCAAAACATACAGAGCTTGTGCATGAGCGAGCGGAGCTTGTGCTGGTGGGACTTCGATTTCCCTTCATCCTCTGCCCGGTACAGGATGCCCTCCAACGTTTCTTTTCGCACGTTGATTGCCTTGACGTGGTGCAGCTCTGTCATGTAGTTCCAGGTGGATGCCACGTCAATCCGGTACTTCTCTGTGTTCTGCCGGAAAGCACGGTCAGAGATCACCGCGTCATACACCTGCTGCATGGTGTAGTTTCGGTACTCCAAATCAGGTTCTTGCTCTGAGGCCGCGAGAATAGCCCTCTCCGCGTCTTGTTTGGTTTTATAGCAACCGATATAGGCCCCCTTGTAAACAGCCTTGTAGGGCGAGCTGCGCCCTTGCAGACGCGCAATGGAGCCGTTGCCCTTTGCCCTTCTTGCCTTTGGCCGGGTGGCCGCCGTCTGCCGTTTGCCACACCACGGGCAAAACAGCGCCCCTTCTGGGATGTCTCTTGCACATCTCACACACGTCATGGCTTGCACCTCATTTCATGGTGTACTCGTTCTTTTTCATCTGGGCGGCTTGCCTGCCTGCATCGTGGGCGCTGTGCAGGTTTTGCAGGTTCGGTTTTGCTTTCTCCGGCTCCACCAAGTCGCCGGTGATGGACTCTAGCTCGTAGTTGTCAATTATCAGCCTGCACACGGCTGTCCGGCTGGCCATGCTACAATGGGCGTTTGCAACGTATTCGTCCAGCATGGACGGCCATTCGCTTCCATGCGCGCCGAAGATCAGGAATGCCAGCTTGTCAACCTCCCCCGGCGGGCAATCAGCCAGGTATTTAAACAGCCCGTTCCGCCTCTGCTCCACATCCGCGTGGCTGCCGTCAAAGTCGGTGTACAACTCCGGGTGGGCCAGGCGGAGAACGTCTGGAAACCAGTTCAAACTTAACGCTCTGTACCAGTTTATAAAATCTTCCAGTGTGGGCGGCTTCTCCCCGTGCTCCCATCTCTGCACCGTGCGCGGGCTGACGTGCAGCAGCGCGGCAAGCGTCTCTTGCGCAATGCCCGACCTTTCCCTTGCCTGTGCCATGAGTGCTGCAATCCTCTTTGCATCGTACAACATATGTCATCCTCCTTTGTGCAAAAATACCAAAAGAGCGTTTCTCAGCTGTCGAATGCCGGGAAACGCTCTTTTTTTACGCAATTTTAGACGTGGTAAAAGCCGCGAGTTTATGCTATTGTGTGGACAACAAGTACATGGTTTCATTCTACAGGTTCAAACGTAAACGTCACGGCAATCCCGGCTGTGTTCCCGGCGTACCGCCCGCGATCTTCCGTGACCGTAACATCACTATACACAGTAAAAGGATTCCATAAATCATCTTCTTCAATAATGATATAGGAGTTATCCTCTCCTATATCGGGGTATGTGTCCCGCTCAACGCACTGGGCGTACAAATCCACGCGGTCTCCCACGTCACAGGTGATTTCCACGCCACTGTTGGTGATTGTCTCCCCGTTTACCGTGGCGTAAAACTTCCAGTCATGGCCCACGGAGTTGTTCCACTCCTCCTCAAAGTCAGCCGTGACTTTGTATGTGCAGGGGTCAGAACGATCTTCCACGGACGTTGCAGGCGCGGATGTGCCCGTATCCAAACTCGGTGCTATCATGAGGGCATAAACCGCCGCTACTGCAACGGCACCGAACGACCATTTTTGTACGCGCGTCATGCCTTTGGCGGATGGGTTCTCGCGCTTCTCATCTGCGCGATTTCCAAAGCCCACGATAAGCCCGGCAATAATAACAACCCAAGCAAAAGCAACCATTGTAATCACCCATTATATAAGGAAGTGAGGTAATCATGAACGAACCGCGAAAAGAAATTGAAGAACTCATGCGAAAGCTGACGAGAGAACAACTCAAAGAGTTTATTGCTTACCTGCAAGTCCTCGAAGCATCAGCAGGGCAGCAGAAAGGAGTATATATGAGTAAGATTGATAGGAAATTACTTGTTCTTATCAAGTCACTGACGAAGGAGCAAAAAGAATTCATTCTCCACTTTATTCAGTACTTTTTCAAGGCTGATTTGCAATAAAAAGGATGAAATCGCGGATTTGATTCTTTTTTTCTTGCGGGAGTGATTTGTACAGGGTGTATAAGTCTATAAAATCCTGATCCGAAAGTAGTTCCGCCGCTTTGGCAGCAGCTGCTTTCGGGTCTTTTTTTATGTACTCGTGAATTTCTGCGCTTGCACCGATTAGGTCAGATCCATTCAGCCCAAGAGCTTGCGCAAGTTTTACCAGTATACTCCTTTTTATGTTCACGACGCGACCGCTTTCATATTTTGCAATCGCCGACTTTTGCACTCCGACGATATTGCCAAGCTCTTCTTGCGTCAGCCCTTTTTTTATACGGGCAGTCCTTATGATTTCTCCAACGTCCAACCGGAATCACCACCTTCCTGTGTCTTTATAATACAATAAAGTGTCCTGGAAATCAATTATTTTTTCAGAAAACGGAAAAATAAGTGTTGACTCCCACAAAAAGCTGTGCTATAGTAAAAGTGTCGAAATTAGACACGACAAAAGGGAGGTGACAAAACGTTTATGAACAGCAAGCTTCTGCGCAGTCTGATGGTGCTGCATGGCGACACCAACGCCAGTTTGGCCGCATATCTCGGCATTACCGAGAACAGCGTGTCGAACAAAATCAATGAGCGCGGGACGGAATTTCGGCAAGGTGAAATTGCGCGCATCATTGACCGGTACTCTCTTGATCCGGAAACGGTCAATAGAATTTTTTTTGAAGAACTTGTGTCTAAATTAGACACATGAAAGGAGACAACATGAACGACATTTTAGTTTTCCACTACAAGTCCAGCGAAGTTCGCACCGTAGAGCTGAACGGCGAACCGTGGTTCGTCCTCAAAGACGTGTGCGCGGTGCTGGGGATCTCCAACCACAAAATGACGGCGCAGCGGCTTGATGCGGATGAGGTAAGCCTGACTGACCTCACCGACAGCATGGGCCGCCAGCAGGAGACTACCGTTATCAACGAGTCTGGCCTGTACAACGTCATCCTGCGCAGCGACAAGCCGGAGGCAAAACCATTCCGCAAGTGGGTAACTAGCGAGGTGTTGCCATCCATCCGCAAGACGGGCAGCTACACGATGCCCAAACTCAGCAAGGAGATGCAGGCGCTCTTCCTTCTGGATGACCGCACCCAAAAGCAAGAGGCCCGCATCACCGCGCTGGAAAACACCATGACGGTGGATTACAGCCAGCAGCAGACCTTGAAAAAGGCCGTTGGCCGGGTAGTGGTGGAAGCCCTGGGCGGTAAGTCGGCCCCGGCCTACAACGACCCCCATGTGCGCGGCAAGTTGTTCAGCGAGTGCAACCGCGACGTTCAGGACTGGTTCCGGGTCAACAGCGTGTGCAACGTACCCCGCAAGGATTTCACCCAGGCTGTGGAGTACATCCAGCGCTGGAAGCCCAGCACCAACTCCGTGATGCTCATTCAGCAGACCAACGCCCAGACCAGCTTATATGAGTAAGGAGGCAAACCAATGCTTTATAAACTGAGCGCTTCTGATGTGAACGATCTACAGATGGCCTGTGTCATGATGCGGATCCGAGCAATAGAATTTGCCGAAGCGGCGGAGCGCATCTTGCATGAGCCGGATACCCCAGAGGGCATGCAAAATATGGCTAAAATAGATATCCAATTTAATCTTGCTCTGGCCGCGAAGTATAAGGCCGCTTACAATGCGCTTGCCGATGATCGTGAGATTACCACGCTGGCGCAGGTCAAGGAGGCGCTGGAGGATTGAGAGTAAGGAGGCACCGCAATGACGCGACCAACTTTAACCATCACTGAGTGCTGTGAGGTGCTTCGCGCGAACAACATTTCAGTGGACAACAAGGGGCTGGCGGCCGCCATTGAAGCTGGCCGTCTCCCGTGGGCGATAGCCATGAACGCGCCCGGCGCAAAGCTCCAGCCGAAAATTTTTAAGCATCGGCTGGCCCTGTGGCTGAAAGATATGACCGGTCAGACACCCGTTGCAATCGAACCTGAATGGCTTTAAGCAGAAGCAATGTGCTGAGGCAAAGCACGGCAAGGCGAGGCAACGGCGAAGCCATGCCATGCAATGATATGCTGCGGATATGCAATCCACCGAGAAGCTGTGGCTGAGCAAAGAAGAGCAATGGATACGCGAGGCGATGATACGCAATGGAATAGCTGAGCACTGCACTGCTATGGCAAAGCTTGGCTTCGCAAAGGCGAAGCGTGGACGGGACGGGCAGCGGAACGGCAAAGAAAAGATGTGACGTGCAAAGGCGATGAGTGGCCGGGAAAAGCAGCGGATAGGCAATGAGAGGAAATGCCACGGCGCCGAGAAGCTTTGCAATGCGCCGGAAAAGCTCTGATTCGCAATGAAAAGGCGAATCCACGATTTGTTGAGCAACGGAGCCGCAAAGAAAACGAAACAAACACAATAAAAACGGAGGATTTAACGATGAAAGTACGGATTACTCTGCTGGAAGAGGCGCTGGGGAGCAGCCCCAGCAACGAGGATTTGCTGGGGACTTACATTGCCAGCAAGGCACCCACAGAGGAGCTTGAGGCGCAGGAGATCGAAACGATTAAGGCGCAGAACGCGGAAGAACGGCTCACCGTGTTTCCGAAGCTGCCGGACGGAACCCCGTTCGTCTACGACTATCAGATCAAGGGGATGTTTAAGGACAGCTGCAAGATGCTGGCGAAGGCCGGTAAGGCCGGGTACCCCGGCGGCAAGGCTTGCGCGGCAATCAAGGCGTATAAACAGGTCATTGATGGGCTGATTTTTGTTAAGCCGCGCTGCATCCCTTACAACCTGCACGGGCTCAAGATGGATCACTGCGAGCGCATTCTGCGGGCAAACACCCCCATGGGAGAGCGAACCAGCATCGCAAAGAGCGAGAGTGTGCCGGAGGGCAGCACCATCGAGTTCAGCGTCGTGTGCTTTGACCCGAAGCTGGAGGACATGGTGCGCGAGTGCCTGGACTACGGCAAGTTTCGCGGCCTTGGCCAGTGGCGCAACAGCGGCAAGGGCCGCTTTGTGTGGGACTTGCTAGATGAAAACGGCCGAGTTATCGGCGGAAATAACGAGTTTGAAGAGTAAGGAGGCAACCCATGCTGTATGAATTGAGTAGTTGCGAGGTGATAGCCTTGCAGGCCGCCTGTGATGTGGCCAAGGTCCGGATGGCGGAAAGCGCCGAATCCTCCGAGTGCTGCGCAAACAACCAGCACTTGCCGAAGGCTGAGCGCGCCAGCGCGGCCCGGGTGGCCAAGTGGTACCAGGCGCGGGTGGCCACCTTTGAGACCGCCCGCAAGGCACTCGACTGGGACCGGGAGATCACCACCCTGGCGCAGGCCAAGGAGGCGCTGGCACGATGAGGGTTTTGCTGAGCCTGCTGCCCTGGCTGGGGCTGGCAGCGCTGATCTGGTACATGGCCGCTTGTGTGGCGGCCGACAAAAAGCCCAAAGCAGCCCCGACGGCGGCGCTGATTCTGGCCACCTGGCTGCTGGCAATGTGGGTGAACTGAAGGAGGGCAAGGCAATGACCGAATATTACATCGCAATCAAAAAGGCCGCCCCGGCTGGAACCCAGAGCGACCTGAACAGCACCAAACCCACGCGGCGTGGCACTGCCACTATCTTACCCCACCGCCTGCCCCGCGTCAACTGGGGCGGTATCTTCGGCGGCATCTTCGGCGCCCTGGCCGCTGCGGCCGTCTGGGTGCCGGTGGCCTATCTGACCCGCGGCTATTGGGCTGTGGGCGGAGAAATCTTTTTGATCGGCCTGGCCGCCGGGCTGGGTGCATGGCTGGGAGGCGACGAACCGTGAAGTGTGACATGGATTGTGCGCACTGCAAGCGGCCCGCGAGGAAGTGCTACGGTGGGAACTTCCGCACACCATATACTGACCGAGAATGTATACCAACTCGCAAGCCCCACGAGGGGCCGACACCCGAATTTCTTCCCGCGCTGAATCGGTGCGGGAAAAGAGTAAAGGAGAAATAAAATGGACGAATTTAAGAAATCAATTTACGAAGTTGTGGACGCTTTCGATAAGAGCGGCAATCAGCCCGAGCACAAGCGGCTTGCCGACATCGAGTACATCGGCAAGCTGTACTACACGTCGTGCGGCGATCTGAATCTCGGCGACCGCTACCTGACCAACATTCTGAAACAGCTCCTGGCGGGCAAAGCTCCCTTCGATGCCTTTGCGGGCCGTGTCCGCTTGATCGTGGAGGAAATCTCTATGAGCCTCGGAATCCCCGAAGACCCTGAAAAGGAGGACGAAGCGAAATGAACCTTTATGAGATTGACGCGGCCATTACGGCTTGTATCGACCCGGAGACGGGCGAGGTGCTCGACGAAGAGGCGCTGAATGCGCTCCATATGGAGCGAGAGAAAAAAATTGAGAATGTGGCCTGCTGGGTCAAAAACCTCAATGCTGAAGCGGAAGCCTGCAAGGCGGAAAAGAAGGCTTTTGCAGACCGCGCCCAGGCTGCCGAGCGGAAGATGAAAAAGCTTGAAAAATGGCTTTTTGATGCGCTCGAAGGGAAGCCGTTTAGCAGCGGCAAGTGCGCCGTTAGATGCTCCCGCCGCTCGGCCGTGACTATCTTTGACGAGGGGGCGATCCCGACGGAGTATGTGGCCGTAAAAGTGACAGAAATCCCTGACAAGGTAGCAATCAGAGCTGCCATTAAGTCCGGCATTGAGGTGCCGGGGGCCGCCCTGGTGGACAGCCTGAGCGTGCAAATCAAGTGAGGTGGGAACATGGAAAATCTTGAAATTTACAACAAGCTGCGGGAATGCCCAGAGGGGGCAATTAAGCCCATCAGCGCGGGCCGATTGAAGGGCATGAGCGACATCAACCCCATGTGGAGAATCAAGGCCCTCACGGAAGCCTTTGGCCCGTGCGGCATCGGCTGGTGGTACACCATCGACAAGCAATGGCTGGAACACGGAAACGGCCCCGAGGTGGCAGCTTTCTGCAACATCACCCTGTTTTATAAGGTGGCCGGAGAAGAGAGCCACGGCATCCCCGGAACGGGCGGCAGCGGCTTCGTGAAAGTTGAGAAAAACGGACCCTACACATCTGACGAGTGCTTCAAAATGGCACTCACTGATGCAATCAGCGTGGCCGCAAAAGCACTTGGAGCTGCCGCAAACATCTACTGGCAGCAGGACCGCACGAAGTACGAGCAGCCCACTGTACCGGTCCCTGAGAAGTCCATCTTGTGTGAGGGCTGCAAGCAGCCCATCAAGCCCGTGAAGAAGCGTGACGGCACGATTATGACGGCTGCACAGGTGGCCGATTGGACGAAGCACAAGCGCGGCAAATTCCTGTGCATCGACTGCGAACGGGCCGCACAGAAGGCGGAGGACAAGGCATGAAGCTGTGCATCAAGGCCAGCCAATTCCCAGACCACATCGGAAACCTGCTGCACGTATGCCAGGGCTTTGAGCCTGACCAGCTGCTGGACATCCAGATCGACAAGCACCGCCAGCGGCGAAGCCTTGATGCGAATGCCTACTGCTGGGTGCTGCTGGACAAGCTGGCGGCCGCTCTGCACAAGCCCAAAACCGAAATCTACCGGGAACTCATCCGGGAGGTTGGGGGCAACAGCGAGACGGTGTGCTGCGTGGAGAAGGCCGTGGACAAGCTGGTGCAGCTTTGGGGCAAGAATGGCCTTGGCTGGGCCGCCGATGTGGTAGACAGCAAACTCGAAGGATGCAAGAACGTGGTGCTTTATCAAGGCTCAAGCACCTACGACACCCGCCAGATGTCCCGCTTGATCGACCTGGTGGTCCAGGAGTGCCGGGCACAGGGCATTGAAACGGCCACCCCGGCGGAACTGGACAGATTGAAGGAGGCGTGGCATTGACAAACGAGTACGGCGCAAGGCTTGACCGGAACGGGTACGCCCCTAGCATTGTGCAGGAATACATGGATGAATGTTTCATTTGCAGGGCTAATGGATACCGTGACAAGCTAGACCGACACGAGATTTTTTACGGCCCGTATAGAGACAAATCAAAACGGCTGGGGCTGTGGGTGAACCTTTGCCACCACGCCCACCACATTGACGGGGTTTCCGCAGTGCACAACAACGCGACCGCCGACCACGCGCTTAAATGGTTCGCGCAGCAGTGCGCGATGGAGCAGTATGGATGGAGCGAGGACGAATTCCGCTCCGAATTTGGCAAAAGTTACCGGGAGGATTAAAAACATGAATCAAATCATCATTATGGGCCGCCTGACCGCCGACGTGGAGATGCGCCAGACGCAGGCCGGAGACGCAGTAGGTTCTTTCTCCGTGGCTGTGGACGGCCCGAAGAGCCGAAACGGCGAGAAGCACACTGACTTCTTCCGGGTGACGGCGTGGCGCAAGACGGCCGAGTTCATCTCCGGCTGGTTTCACAAGGGAGATATGATCGCGCTCTGCGGCTCCATGCACTGCCGCGAGTACACCGACAACAGCGGCAATCGCCGCACGGCGTGGGAAATGACCGCTGACAGGGCTTTCTTCTGCGGCGGGAAGAATGACGGGGGCACCCAGAAACAGGGCACAGCGGGCGAATTTGCCCGGCCAGCGGCGACGGATGACTTTGCGGTCATCGACGACAACGAAGATTTGCCCTTTTAATCGGAGGCAGCGCCTTGAAAGATAACAATTACATCGTGATTCAGGGGTGGATGCGCTCCCGCCTGAATCTTACCGGCAACGCCCTGCTTGTGTACGCCTGTGTTTTCGGATTCTCGCAAGCTGGTGAGTGGTTTACTGGCACGGCAGCTTATCTGGCTGACTGGTGCGGATGCAGCAAGCGGGCAATCTTCCAGCAGCTTTCCACCCTGACAGAGCGCGGGCTGCTGGAAAAGCGGACAAGAGATGTCGGCGGTGTGACCTTCTGCGACTACCGCGCAGTCGAGCCTGGACAAGAGCCGGAACCCGAAAAAACACCTGAAAAAGATAATGCGCCAGCTTCACCCCCCATGCAGAATTTTCATGGGGGTGATGAAAAATCTTCACCCCATAATATAAAGATAAATAATACTCGAGTATCTAAAGATACTCTCGTATGCGCAAACAGCGGGGGGTTTGAGGCGTTTTGGACTGCCTACCCCAAAAAGAAGAGCAAGGGGCAAGCATTATCAGCGTGGAAGAAACTTAAACCTGATAGCTCTTTACAGGTTGTGATCCTGAAAGCAATCGAAGCCCAGAAACGTAGCCCTGATTGGCAAAAAGATAAAGGACAGTACATTCCCTACCCCGCAACTTGGCTGAATGCAATGGCATGGGAGGATGAAATGCCCGCTGAACAGAAACGAAGGGAGGTGCAATATTTGCCATGAATGAAGCAGAAAAGGCCGTCATTGGCTGCCTGCTTGTAAACCAGCAGGCACAGCCGTACATTCTGGACGCCATCACCGGCGAGGATTTCAGCGACCCGGAATTGGGTGAGGTGTACGACAAGCTGGCCAGCCTGTGGGCACGGCACCGGAAGCTGGACACGGTGAGCGCGGCCTCTGTGATGGGCAATGAGCTGCTTGCAGAGTGCGCGGAAGCCCCCATTGCGTACAGCAACTACCCGGCTTATATCGCCGCCGTGAAAGATCATACGCTGGTGCAGCGGGCGCAGGCGGTGGGCCTGAAGCTGGCAAGCAGCGGATGCTCCAAAGATGATGTGGAGGGCGCGGCGCAGGAGCTGGCGCATATGCTGGCAGGCAAGCAGAGCACCGGGCGTTTCAACGCCATGGATTGTGCCACGTGGTTCATGCGGGCCATGGCTGGCGGGCGGCCGCCCTACTTCGCCACCGGGTTTGGGCGGCTTGACCGTTACACCGGATGGGGGCCGGGTGACTTCGTGGTAATCGGCGGACGGCCCAGCAGCGGCAAGACGGCATTCACATTGCAGGTGGCCCGGCAGATCGCGCAGAACGGCAAGCGCGTTGGGTATTACAGCTATGAGACGAGCAAAGAACGTCTCAGCATGAGGATTTGCACCAACATCATGCGGCTGCAATACGACAGTGTGCGCCGTTATGCGGTGCAGATGGACAACGCAAACGAGATTCAGCTGCGGGCACTCGACCACTTTGCCACTTGCCCGCTTGAAATCGTGGAAGCCAACGGGCGCGGTGTACAGTGGCTGAAAATGGACGCTCAAGCGCAGAAGTTTGATGTGGTTTTCATCGACTATTTGGGACTTATCCCTTCCCGTGGGAAGGACAGCTACGAGCGGGCCACAATGGTGTCGAAGGATTTGCACGACTTTGCCCAGCAAACCAAAATCTGCGTTGTGGCGTTGTGCCAGCTGAACCGTGCCGGGGCCGGAGACTTACCCACGATGGAAAACTTGCGCGACAGCGGCCAGATTGAGCAGGATGCGGACAACATCATTCTGCTGCACAACGACAAGGAGACGGGCAAATACACCGTTCGCATTGCAAAAAACAAAGACGGTATTACAGGCGATTTGCCGTTCAATTTTGTCGGAAGCCAGCAGCGGTTTGAGGAGGTGGCGATGAATGATTACAGTTGATCTCCCCTTTCGCCTGCCTGGGGCAAATGAGTACACAAACGCTTGCCGCCAGAACCGCTTCGCGGGCGGCAAAGTCAAGGCCGACTACACGCAGGCGGTGGCCCTCTACTTTCGGGGGCTGCCACCTGTAACCGGGCCTGTAAAAGTCCGCTTTACATGGCACGAGCGTACACGGAGACGGGACAAAGACAACGTTGCATTTGGGAAAAAGTTTGTGCTTGATGGGATGCAAGCGGCGGGCTTCTTGCCCAACGATAACAATCGCTGGGTCGTTGGCTTTGAGGATTGTTTCGCCTACGATGGGCGGGACGGAGTGACAGTGGAGGTGAGCGACGTTGAATGAGGGGATGTACTCAAGCAAATCCGATTTGTGGAGCACACCACAAGACTTTTACGACGAGTTAAACCGTGAATTCGGGTTTGTGCTGGATGCGTGCGCTTTGCCATGCAACGCCAAATGCGAGTTGTTTTTTACCCCCGCACAAGACGGTTTGCAGCAGGACTGGGCAAGCTCAACATGGTGCAACCCGCCGTATGGGCGGGAAATTGGCAAGTGGGTGCGCAAGGCCCGCCTCGAAGCTGAACGCGGCAACACGGTCGTGTGCCTTTTGCCAGCGAGAACTGACACGCGATGGTTCCATGACTATGTTCTGGGTCGCGCCGAAATCAGGTTCGTGCGCGGGAGACTGAAGTTCGGCGGGAGCAAAAACAGCGCGCCCTTTCCGAGCATGGTGGCGGTGTTTAGGCCGCGCAATAACACGGAGGAATAAAAAATGAATGATATTATGTGTGAAAAGTGCAAATATAAAGATGCTTCGACTTTTAGGTACCCGTGCAGGACGTGCAAATACTCTTTCGTGCGCGGGACGGTCCAGTTCGCCAATGGCGAAAATTTCTTTGAGCCGGCAGAAGATGCAGAGCGAGGAGAGATTGACCACCCTGCCCACTATGAGGGGAAGTACGAGTGCATCGACGTGATGCTGGACACGATGGGGCCGGAGGACGTCAAAGGTTTTTGCCTCTGCAACGCCTTTAAGTACCTCTGGCGCTGCAAGAAGAAGCACGAGACGCCCGAAGAGGACGTGGAGAAAGCCGTGTGGTACTTGCAAAAGTACCTGGAATTGGGCGGCAAAACATGAAGCCGGGCTTTTGGGTGAGCTGGCGGCACCTAGGGAGCCTCAAAAAGGCCCGTTTTGCCACCGCCGAAGAGAGAGCTGCGTTTGTACAAACGTGGCTCAGAGACGGGAAACCGGCCCTGTGGGAGACCAATTCGCGGGGCCAGAGGATTATACGGAGGGAACCCAATGAAAGTGCTGATCGCGTGTGAAGAATCGCAGACGGTGTGCATAGCTTTCCGAGAGCGTGGGCATGAAGCATACAGCTGCGACATACAAGAGCCGTCTGGCGGGCATCCTGAGTGGCACATCCTTGGCGATGCACTGCAAGCGGTTGAGGGTGGGCAGGTCACAACAATGGATGGGCAGACGCATGACGTGGGGCGGTGGGATATGATTATTGCTTTCCCGCCCTGCACCAAAACCAGCAACGCCGGAGCGCGGCACTTGTATAGGGGCGGCAAGCTCAATATCAAGCGGTATTATGATGGCTTGTGCGGCAAAGCGCTGTTTTTAGCTATTTGGGCAGCGGATTGTGAAAGAGTTGTGATTGAGAATCCGACGCCGAGTAAAGTCTTTGAGTATCCAGAGCCAACCCAAGCCATACAGCCCTATCAATACGGGCACCCGTTTAGCAAAAAAACCTTGCTGTGGGAGCGTGGTGTCCAGCCGTTGGAGCCGACCAATATTGTTGAGCCAACAGCAACATGGTGTCCGAGCGGAAGTTACAGCCATAAACACGGAGAACAGCACAAAGGTATGTTTACCACAGATAGAGCGAAAAACCGTGCAAAGACCTTTCCCGGTATCGCCAAAGCTATGGCGGAGCAATGGGGAGAATTAGAAAAGGAGGCGCCAAATGGCAGCAGTGCTGATTAAAATCTTGACTGCGCTTTTTGTTTTACTCGCAGTGCCAATTATACTGTGCGTATCATGTATGATTGTTTCAGGTCTGTGGACGCTGCGCCGCTGGTCGAAAGGAGGTTGGGAAGATGCGCACGATTGATGCTGATGCGTTGATGAATGAGCTGATACGCCTTGGGTATGCGTATAGCAACGAAGAACAGCGGGCCGTGGTTGCGGATTGTATCGAATGCGTGGAGGAAGCGCCCACTGTTAAGGCTATGGAAGCGGCACGGTGCAGGGATTGCGTCAATTGCCAAAATTCTGTGCCTAATTGGTGGTATTGCAAAATGACTGGCCTGACTGTAAACCCTGGTGGATTTTGCAGCTGGGGAGAAAGGAAAGAAGAAAATGGATGAGCTAAAGAAATGCCCGTTTTGCGGCGGGAAGGCTGCCGTTTTTGTCCACAACGGTGTGAAGGTGTTGTGCCTCACGTGCGGTGCGCAGACCGATTCCCACATTGATTTTATGATTCGGTCCGGGAAGTGCTCAAACGCCGTGCAGCAGGTCACCGATGCGTGGAACAGGAGGGCTGAACATGGCTAAAGCGGTACTTATCAGCATCCGCCCGGAGTGGGTGGAAAAGATTCTGGCCGGAGAAAAGACACTAGAAGTCAGAAAGACCCGTCCAAATATGGGAACGCCGTTTAAGTGCCATATCTACTGCACCAATAGCGGCGTTGCAATGGGAATGTGGGGAAAACACGGGAAGGTTGTTGGGGAGTTCTTTTGCGACAAGATCACATGGCTAACTCACATCGGTTTTTCCGGGTTGCCTGGGATTCGGCTAGCCGCGATGAAAAACGGGCACACGATAGATGATTCCTTTGACTTTTCCGAAAGCTGCCTAACAACGCCCCAAATTGAAAAATACCTGGGCGGTAAGGACGGGTACGCTTGGCACATTTCCAAGCTGGAAATCTACGATGACCCGAAACAGCTCAACCGGTTCAAACCGTGGAACCGGGAATGCAAATACAACGACTTGGGTTTTGCAATTCCAAATTGCGGGACGTGCCAAGATTGCATTGTAAAAAAACCGCCCCAGAGTTGGTGCTATGTGGAGGAATTAAAACCGGAGGGTGCGGGACGATGAATGATTGCATCAACACGGCTTCGGGAGGAGAACAAGCAATGATTAAAGACAGCGGAGATCGCCGGGAGTACGCGACCGGCGCGGTTAGAGACATGGCGGAGGGGAAAGGGCGTTGCGACCTGCTGCCGCTGGATGTGGCAGCGAGTTTCATCAACCCATGCTCTGTACTGTACCACATGAGCTGCTTCATGGAAAGCCGAAAGCTGGCGCACCTGAAACAAGCAGTGTCAGCGTTTTGCTACGAAAGAAAGTGGGATACGCCCACCATGCTGCTGGAAGTCTCGAAACACATGGAGGACGGCGCGAAGAAGTACGGCGAACGCAACTGGGAAAAGGGGCTGCCGGTCGATTGCTACATTGACAGCGCGGTACGGCACTATCTTAAATGGCGGCGCGGAGACTGGGACGAGCCGCACGACCGGGCGTTTTGCTGGAATGTGATGTGCTGCATCTGGACAATTATGCACAAAAGTGAAAAGGGGTGCGAGGTATGAGCGACTACATCACTTTTGCACAACTGGCGGATGCTCTGCGCCGCTGCGGTAAGGCCCGCACGGTGGACGACTGCAAGGGGTGCGCTTACTATCGGGGGCCAAACCCTGAGCTGTGCATCCCAAAGATGACCGAGCGGGCCGCGCAGGTGATTGAGCTTTTCGCGGCCGAAAAGCCGAAGAAAGAAGGTGATCCTAGTGACTTATGATGAGCGCAAAGCATGGCTGAGACGGTATCAGGACGCGCTGAGCGACTACCGCATGGCAACCGCCCGGCTGGAAGAGGCCAACACGCAAGCCACGAAGTGCACGGCCAGCGTGTCGTCTACTCTGGGACGCGGCGGCACAAGCGACCACATCCCGGCGGCGGTGGAGCGGATCGAAGCCATACGCGAGGATGCAAACCAGGCCATGGCAGAGGCAAAGGCCGCGCTGATCGAAATTTCGGACGCGCTGAAAAAGCTGGAAAGCAGGACGGAGCGAACCGTGCTTGCAATGCGGTACGTGGACGGCTGCACATGGCAGCAGGTCGCGGAGAAGTGCGGCTACAGCATCGACTGGGTATATGCTTTGCATCGGTCCGCTGTAAAAAATCTGGACAAATAACAAAAGAGGTCGCAGCCGAAAGGTTGTGACCTCTTTTGTTTTGCTTGATCTTAAATGTTATTCTTCATCCGGGTGCCATACAGTGATGCCGGAGCACAGCGGAGAAAATGTTGCACTGCCATTTTCCGCAACGACGGTCCGCTTTCCGCCTTTGTGGATGTCAGTAACTCGGATGGGAGTTTCCCATTCTGTGGCGTCAATCAAGCGGGCCTCGTACTCGTCCTCACTTTCGCCCGGTTTTCGCTTTAAGTCTGGGGCTTTGCACGTGATCTCCATGTAACGCCCGTCATCGGTGATTGCGTCGCGAGAGCATTCGCCGTTCCACACAACACCCGGCTCCCGGATAAAGTACATCTTCACGTCTCGCTCGGCTGTATGCATCACGATGCCGTGGTCATACACTGCATCGGACACCATTGTATCACCGCAAAATTGGGTGTCGCCGTAAATTTTCACAAAGTCCAATATAAACGCGTCACCGAAAATGCGGGCGTTGTCGGTGACCACTGCGCCACCTGTTACAATGGCTTCGCCAAAGACTTGCGCATGCCCTGACACCAACGCCTCTTCGGCGACTGATGCTTTTCCGTAAACCATGGCCTCGTCTGTGACCCATGCGGTATAGTCTTGGTCGAGGTTTTTATCGCTTTCAATCCACCCGCCCAGGTCTCCCGCCTTTACATGGCAAGCCTCGTTGTCAAAATCCCGCACTGCGCGGATGCGGTGCAGGGTGTGTCCGGAAAATTCTTTCGTTTCACCGGTGAATTCGTACTTCTTTTGCGCCTTCGGCATGGGTGCACCTCCTTTTGACAAGAGGCGCGGGACACCCCCGCGCCTCACTTTAGATCAGCCCGAAATGTTCCGCCAACAAAAAGCGGATATAATCCGGGCAATTCCGCTGCGCCCCGCACCAGTTTTGCATGGTGCGCAGAGGGATGCAAGCGGCCCGGGCAAAGGCAGATTGGCTCATTCCGGTGGCTTCTGCGAGTTCCCGCACAGTCATGTGCGCAACGTCCCAAAAGCGGGACAAGCGTTCGGTTTCTGCGTCGAGATCAACACAGCCCGGCGCGTTGTCCGGGATGCTCAGGGTTACATTGCTTTTAAAGATTTCCTTCGGCTGCTCTTGGGCCATTGCAAAAAGTTCTGCTTTGTTCCACATTCTTGATTTCCTCCTGTTGATATCTTGTTTCAATCCACGTCCCCCGCACGGGGGACGACACATCACCAGATGGGTGATACTGCCTCGATGGTAAACGGGATATTTTCCCGCTTGCCTGACTTTGTGGGCGCGGACACAACAATCGTTTTGACCGCTGCATCTATTGCCGCCTCCACGCTTCCGCACACGCGGACGGGGTCGCAAGTGATTACGACAAGGTCTCCGAGCCCGTCGTCCGTGCGGTACTCAGAATGCAACTCCCATACCTTGTCCTTGAGAATGAAGTCCGGCAGGGAGATTGTCACTCTTTTGCGGTGCGGCGCGTCCCCCTGGAAGCCAATGTTCCATTGCCACCCGTCAGGTACGGGGAGCGCAGTGAACGAAAAACCGCACACCTGCGTGAAGTAGGCGAACTCGTCCGGTTCACGGTTGGGCGAACGCTTGACAGCGCCCCCAATGGAGACGACGATTTCTGTTTTCATGGTTCTTTCCTCCTTCTTTTGGATAACCCATGAGCGCCCACCCTTACGGGGTGGCCGGGCTTGCACCGGCGGCGCTTGCGCGTCGGCCTTGCGGGTCTTAGTCTGCCCATCCCCACAGGTCAAACCAGTTTGAGGGGCAGTAGACGCGGTAAGTATGGGTGTTGTCGCACGGGCTGTATTCTTTCGTTGCGTCCACCGCTCCCGGCGCTGCGGAAAACGGGGGTGTGCTGGCTAGGGCATCCAGCTCCGGGATGTCCTCCTCAGTCACGAGGTACAGCCCGACGCCTTTGCTTGTGACTTCCTCGCGGATAATGCCCATCCCGTACCGGGTGGCAACGTCTTTCAACTCGGCTTTTTTCATCGTCTGTTCTCCTTCCTCTTTACATGAGTACCCAGGGACCGCGACGGAATGCCGACACGGACGGGGTGCCGATGTCCCAGCCGCCGCCGTACTTCTTCGATGCCGGCTTGTAGGGGTAAGCGGGCTCCGTGCCGCCGTTCTTCAGGCCGCGCAGGATGCGTCCATTCTCCACGTACACATCTGCGCCGCAAATGCGGTGCCAGCCGTCTTTAATCTTCGTCATTGCTTTGTCCTCCTGTTTTTTCGTTTGGCTTCCTCGTTGTCCACACTATACCACCCATTGGGTGGTGGTGCAATTCGCAATTTGCCTAAATTTTGAGATTCTTTTTTGTGCAGCCGTTGCAAATGCAACAGTTGGGAACAGCTACCCACACTACAAAAACGCACGTGAATGTGATATATTTATGGTGTGAGGATAGGGAGAGGCGGAAGCCCCTCCCTATTTACTTACACGATGCCCGCCAGCCGGGCAACCTCGGCCAGAATTTTCTCGGCATTCTCCTCGGTCGCGGGGAGAACCCACTCAAAATTGAGCTTGTTCTCTCCGGGGATGTGGGTGGGGTTATACCGGCCCCAGCAGCTGCCGTCTGGCTCCGTGGCGTATGTGTCCACGGCCCACCAGGATGCAAGCCGGGTATTTGTGTATCCGCGCTTGTACCAGATAGCGGCAGTAGAGCGCGGGCTCTTGCAGTCCTCGCAGCGGATAAGCTCCACCATGAGGCGCTCACCCTTCGCGGTGGGCACGGTGGCGGTGTAGTCCCGGCGGTACGGGGTGACGTCCTCGCGGGTAAAAAGTCTTTTCATGATGTGTCCTCCTTTGTGGCGTTGCGGTAGGGCTTTCAACCCATGAGCGCCCGCCCGGATGGGCGGCTGGACTTGCACCAGCGGCGCGTTATGCGTCGGCCTTGCGGGTCAATCAAGGCAAGTTTCGCGCTTGACCTTGTATTGCGCTTTGATCTTGTCATAGGCGCGGAGCGTGACCATGTAGGTGCCATCTGCTGCGTCGTAGGTAATGCCGCGCCCATGGAGCGGGGGCAGGTCGTCACGCAGGGGGCGCAGGAAGTAGTGCTTGCCATAAAAGGAAAGATCGGCGGAGTGGTCGCAGCCTGTGGGGGCCTGCTGCATCTCGTAGCAGTAGGCGTACTCTCCGGGCTTGTCGGCGTGGATGCCGGGGATTTTGCGTTCAATGGATGCCATTTTGTTTACCTCCTGTTTTCGTCGTCGAGAGCGGCCAGAGCGGCGGCCATGCCCTGCTCAAAAATGCGGGTGTTCTCTGCGCTGGATTTTGTGAGATCGTTCGAGTAGCTGCAGGCGGGCCAGAGCGGGCAGTCACACGCGCCGCGTCCGGGGTTGTAGTGCTGATCGCAGATGGTTTCGAGGCGTTCGCCTGTCTCGGCGGGGATGTAAAGCCATGCCATTTTGTGTACCTCCGTTTGTGTTTGTTTTTGGGACGATGGGGCGAGGTTGCTTTAGTCGGTGCAGCCCTGCTAAAGTGTCCGGGTGCCGGGGTTAGATGCGGCGCGTTATGCGCCGGCCTTGCGGATCTTAGATCATGCCCAGGCAATGGAGCCATAGCACCGGGAGCGTAAGCCCCCAGGCAAAGCCCAAAGCCAGGCACTCTATGCGGGTGAGTCTCATGCTTGCGCCTCCCTCTGCCGGAGGGGCTGGAAAGAGTGGCTGCAGGGGCCCAGGGTGATGCAGTACTCGCGGCGCTCGGCGTCCGACCATGTGCGCCGGATAGCTGCCAGCAGCTCGGCGCTTTGGTCGGGGTCTGTGGCTGCGATACCGACCGGCACGAGATGCGTGCCGCAGTTGCGGGTGATCCAGATGTACTGACCATAGCGGCCAGTTTCGACGGCCTCGGTCAGCTGGGCGCGGTCGATCTCAAAGTCGGAGGCGTAGTGCTTGACCTCGCGGGATACGTGCCACGCCATCTTTTTGATGAGCTCTTCGGTGGTAAGTGCTTTGCTCATGTCGTCCTCC
>OIZS01000103.1_pt1 | contig 44779 bp, 30 predicted proteins | sample 1588641 | NCBI WGS metagenome assembly OIZS01 (sample SAMN03283240) | human gut metagenome | biome: human-associated habitat; material: feces | host: Homo sapiens | place: Peru | collected 2012
GAAGGAAATCAATGATGATTGGATATCTAGAAAATATATCAACATGGATTTATAGGGATCTTCGTGTATATGTGTTGGTAAAAGAGCCAATTTAGCAACACATATAGGTCTTTCTTTTCGAAAGACCAGTTCTTTAAAAATTTGAATTCTGAAATTGAAAAGGCCACGTCTTTACTGTATTTGGTAATCGTCCAAAAAACAAAGAAACATGAGCAGACATGGCCTCGGTAAATAATTAAAACTATCTTAAAAGGGGTTCTATAAATTATTTTATCAAATAAAATTGTGTTTACACAGATTCTATTTCAATCTCTCTTTTTGAAGTTATTTGATCTAAACAGGAATTCTGCTTACGATTAGGCTAACCCACAGTTTTTTGGATTGGCCCATTTTTTCTCCAAGTCACCGTGGATAAGTTCTCACGGAGTGTTTGCCACTTCCACCTGCTCAAAGCAGTGGAAACCCGAAAAACGCCTTATTTCAAGGGCTTCCGAGCCTATTGCCCGTTAACCCTTGACATCAATACTACCGTCTCAACGTGTGCCGAGACCTTTTAATTGATGTCTGATTTGCTGACATATTAAGGAAACATGTTTAAACATACATCTTTTCAAGCGCCCCAACCTTTAAGTTTGTGGAAACACAACCAATTAAATCTCGTGTCTGCATCGCTACCCCAAATAAATATTGATATTTGTGGCGAAATATAAAAAAGAAACCACGAACAGGTCAACACCTTCCCCCTCAAATTCAAAAACAAACCAATCAAAGCCTATGCCATGGTCTTTGCCAGTTCGGAATGCATGTTTGCGGGTAACTAATCTGAACTGTTGTAAAATCTGCAACAGTTCATTTTCTGAAAACACAACTGGTAATCTGCTACTTCTGCACCCTGCCATGCTTAAGCCGTCTCGGATCCTCGGGCTTTTGGGCATCTGACGGAATCAGCCAAGTATTGCCCTTGAGCACAGCTCCAACAATTCTTCCTTCACTGCAGAGCTTGGAAACACGTCTTCTTGTAATTTTCCACTTTTCTGCAATCTCAGATGTTGTCAGAAACTCCATGTATTATCCCTCGAAAATGCTTTAGCATAATAATAAACCGGATCTCCGGTCACTTCTTCTACACTGATGTTTATTATTTTCTATTTTTGTTGAGGAATTCTAGAGAATACGATAGCAAGTTATAACTGTACGTACTCTCATTCTTTTTAAGATCAATATCAATCTTATCACCTTTTTCAACGATCTTATATCTCTCTAACTCCAATCCGCTTTCTTCTAACTCATCGATTCTTCCAAATTGTTTATATTTATTTTTTTCTGCATCAAAAAAAATTTTGTCTATAAATTCTTGTTGATCACGAGTCAGCGATTTTTTTAAATACCGCAAAGCAACCTGTTTATCAGTGTTTCTATAATTTATATACTTCTTATAGGATTCATGAATTATAGAAAATAGTACCATCAAAAAAGAAAATCCCAAAATAAGTACTATTATATTTTTATACTCATTAATAAAATTCTTCTCCATTCCGATAGATATAAGTAAATTTGGCCAAAACAAGATAACTGCGGATAATATAAATAGAACCAAACATGACTTAAACATTCCGCTCTTTTCAATGAAATCAAATATTTTTTCTAGCATAAACCCCCATTGATCTATTATCATGCGTAACTCACTGTTTTCATTTCAGAAGTTATCATTTATGAAATCATGAGTCAAACCTATAAATAAAATACAAGTAACTAATGACTCCAACCGTTCATCTATCAGATTATAGAGAGTCAAATAATGAATGTTTACACAGTGGATATGGTAATTGCGTTCACTGTTCTGCTGTATAGTTCATATATTCAGCCGAATGGAATAAGTCCCACATAGTTCTATTTTTCTCATAAGGAATACCTAATTCCACAAACAATTTATTTCATATTCATAAAATCGCCGTATGACATAATATTCTCACAACCAAATACATTCTTCAGGTATTCCATAAAAGAATCATTTACTGGGACAGTTATAAATAATGCCAGTCGTTTCTTTGCACGTGAACAACAAACATAAAATAAATTCCTATTTCGGATATACGCCTTACGCTTTTTACTATCAGAAATTTGTGAAATCTTTAAAGGGAGAAATTTGTCGAATTCATAACTGCGCCAACCTCTGCCGATGACAAAAAGGACATTTTGATATTCTTCCCCCTTTACCCCATGTTCAGTAGAATAAGAGGCATTTATTTTATGATAATCTAAAGAGTTAATAACTTCAGTGTATGGAATTTCGTAAAGGTTTCTTATTTCTTTTCCATAAATTGTTACTTGTTCTTTATTATCAAAACGAGTAAGTTTATCTTGCAATTTTGGTGGTAGACCTAGTAATCTACTATTCTCCAATACTTTAAGAACATCATAAATAGTCCCTTTTCTAGCCTTATCCAGTGCTTCAGCTAGGCTCTTCCATTGTCTTTTATTTTCTGTTGATTGAATTGGACGTCTTTCCACGCCTAGTGCTACAAACAAGTCTTTTGCATTATTACTTTTTATGGCTATGTAAACAGGTTCGACTTTGTTCATGAAGAATAGGAAATGCTCATCATCAGCATTTTTTAAATGCTCACCGAGGACATTAAGCAAATTATCATAGTGTTGTTGTTTCGCCAGCATCTTATGTGTAATCATAAGAGTTTTAGAGTTATCACGCCACCCGAACTCAGATAATTTTTTTCTCAATTTATCAATATAAGAAAAAAGAATATCGTTGGGTAATTCATCTTTATAATATCCTGATTGACGAACTCCTTGATAATCATTGGTGGTTATAACTAAAATACGACCATCTTGTTCATCTAAAGCAGAAATTTGAGGTAATTCAGGTCTGATTTTATTGAGTACATTAACAATAATTTCTTCAGAACGAAAATTAGATTCTTTTCTGATTACCTTAAGTTTATCGCTAAATACCTCGCCACAAGCTCCATTATCATCATAAATAGTTTGCCAAGCGTCCCCAAATAATCCAAATTGTATGCTACTTTCTGACTCTACAAAATACTTAATTATTTGATCCATAATAGATTTAAAAGAATCTTGATACTCGTCTATTAGGATTATTGGGTAGTTTTTTGACAGTAACTTACGAAACTTAATATTGTCTAAAAGGCGTACAAATAACGCAATCACATCATCATGATGGAGATGAAATTCTCCTTCTTCGAAATATCTAACTCCCAGATCATAAGAAATTTTTTTTATATTGTTTTTTGAAATTTTTCCTGTTTTTTCATTATTTTCTGGAATAATCCCTATTTCATCTGCGAGTTGAATCAAAGATGATTGAAACTTGCTCATAGTATTCCACGAAAAATTATGAATTGTACAGGGTTGAATGAAGTTATTGCTCTTTAATCTAGATTTTATCTCTTCAACAGCAACATTCGTATAAGTAATACAAGCTACATGCTGGCCATTTTTTGTAAGTTCATTTTTTCTTACTCTCTCAAGCCAATCAATCACTTTCATTAAAGAGTATGTTTTTCCCGCACCGGCGCCAGCTTCTACACGAAAACTATATCCTGCACTAAGAGTATCAATTATAATTTGATCTGTCTTGCTGGCTAAAGACTCTCCTTTTTCTTTATTTGTCATAACTAGCCTCTTTGAAAAAATTTTCTCTAGTTTGATTATTAAGCCAAACCAAGCCTTCTCGGATATAGGATGGGATTTCATAATCACGATACTTATCATCCATCAGAAGGCTTAGAGCGAAATCTGTTTTCTTAATGCTTTCTTTTGAAAAATCTAATTTTTCATCATTAGATTTTTCAAATAGAGACCGGTTAACATTTTGGATAGCTTCTTCCAAACTGCGAGGGTGAAAATTGCATTCTTCATGTTGGAATTCAATTCTACGCATATCTTCAATACGATATTGTTCATCTTTCTCTAATTCATATACTTTGTCTATTAGTACTTTCTCAGAAATATGAAACTTTCTTTTGCACCACCTATTGATAGTTGCGTTAGAAGATCGTTCAGCTTTTTCTTTCTGGCATCGTTTTTTATCTGAATTGACGAAGTCAACATCTGTAATAATTAAAGTAGGAATCTCAAGGAAATCTACTAAATCAAAGAAATTATGGGCATACGCGCCACCTACTTCGATTATCGTATAGTACTGATTAGTTAGAGGAATAGGAGCTTGCGAAAAATAACCTTTGGCTTTACATTTTTCGATCATGTTAGGCAGAAGCAATCTCTCCGAAGCTCCTTCAACAAGAATGGCCTTATCACAGAAATACAGGTCGCAATAACTGAGTTTCATATACTTCTGAAGAAAATCTAGTCGTTTCTTACTTTCCTCTAAACCATTTTGTGAATTATTTAGTTGGTCTTTATTATTTTCATTAGCTGATTCTTCATTTTGAGTACAGTTACCCGACTTAATAAAATCACTCATGCTTTTGCACACTGCTTCGGACGATCTTTTGAGAACGTATCGAACTTGATGAAATGGAACTGTATTAGCAACATGCGCTGAATGGGTGGTCATGATTACTTGAATTCGATTACCCTCAACTGTTTTGTCCAAAAAATTATTCAGAAACAAAACAAACGTAGTTTGCAGTTGAGGATGCATGTGAGCTTCTGGTTCTTCAATTATCAGTAATGGAAGTCTAGTACTGTCTCCTACAAGACTCTGAGCATAGTCCTGAAGTTCCATTGTTATTTTTATCAAATTCTTATAACCTAGACCATTATGTGTTTCTGGCAATGATTCTAATCCTGATTCCGCAATATACTTTAATTCCGTATCATCAATTATGCGTTTTTCTAGGGCAAGATTAGTACTTGCCTGTAACCTTAGTTCTTCCCCTGATGGATAGCCAAAAGTCATCATATTATTCACAATCGTTTCCATACGAGAATTGATTCTAGTATTTAGGTCAAAACTAGCCTCGGTGACTATTTTATGCAATTCCTGCACTGATGGTTGTAGAGATGTTTCAATATCCTCCAATTCTGCATTAAACAACTTTTTCATTATTTGACCGATGGGGTTATCATTAGCAACCGATGATTCATCCATATTTCGTTCGGCCAAGATTACTTTCATATTGAATAAATTCTGTAAGGCTGGCTTTTTAATCTCCCTAATATCCGAAGGATCAGAAGGATTTTTGGCCGCAATATTCATAGAGAAAAAATGATTATAATTATCTCTAACGACCTGTGCTATATATTTATCTCTTGAATCTTCATCATCAATATTTGGTGATAAATCGTTGAATTGCTTTTTTAAATTCAAGAGAGTTGTCTCAACATCCAGCATTAGATCAAATGAAACTTCAACAATTGCAGTAGTTTCGTTTTCATTGAGGTCGATAATAAACTCATCTAATTGCCCAATAATATCATCGGAATAATCGAATGTAAGTCTAAATTTGGTAATTGGTACTGATTTTTGAAAATTGATAAAATTAGGATCTCGCCAATAATCGACAATGGCACTGTATAGTTTTGTTCTAGCTACTAGAGGGTAATCATCTAAGTCTAAATTCTTTTCATCAGATGCTAAAAAAGATAAGATCCGTATAGCCGATGTCTTTCCCGTGTTATTCTTCCCAACAAGAAGCGTAAGGTTCTTATCAAAGGCTAGATCAACATTTTTAAGCAATCTATAGTTTTCTATATGTAATTCACGTAAATACATAATATTTCCTTTCACTTCTCTAATCGCTGTTTTTCTCAACTAAATATTAATACAACTAAAAAACTTTTAGAAATAAATGCAAAGTCACAACATTTGCTAAATTTTAACGTACATCAATTGTTGACTTATTCTTTATTTCTATAATTTTCCTCTATCAAGAAAACATTTGGAAACTTCCTTGTTTCTAGAGTATAAACATGCAATCAATCTTCTCCATTCTTAACCTGACAGATATTTGGATTTTTGGATATACATGAGTTAATTAGCAGATTCGTATTTCTTCACAGCTAATTAGAAATCTGTTATGCATAACACTCTTCTATCTTATTTAAAATAGAGTCAAAATCATTTATAGAAATTAAATAAAAATCATTGTCGGTTAGTGTCAAGCAAGTTGCAACATTTTTTGATAGTTTTTTAAGAAAGAACTTCAAATATTGAATAGCAATAATATTTATGGCTATATCTGTGGCTATAGCCTCATCTAACGTTGTTTTTTTTGGGGTTAAGTGGCGATTTTGGGTAGCCAAAGTGTTATTTTTCGAATTTTGGTTATGTCTATTCTAAAATTACAGCACTTGTAACCGAATTAAATCGGCAGCTTTAGAAAAGAGGTTATTTATTGTTAATTGTTAGGCAGCTTTGGCCTCACAACCACAGTTAGAATAATCAAATTTTTTATTAGCTGATTCAGCTACCTTACGTTTTATCGCATATGTTTCTAAGCTAACTTTACCAGGCATTTTATAAGGTTTCTTTCGCCTAATGCCGGAATTAGCAACTATTTCATTGCGCTGTTCCATAATGCTGTCACCAAGCCCTTGGTGGCAATCGATTGGGGTTATGAAGTTAATACCTGAATGTAAGTGTTTAGTGTTATACCATTGATAGAATTTATCAACCCAAAGACTAGCTTGTTTTATGCTATCAAAACACTTTGGAATACGTATAGATTTGCAGTGCTTTAAGGTCGCGAATGAAGACTCTATAAAGGCATTGTCGTTACTATGGTGTGGTCTGCTATAGGACGGAGTGATCCCCAAAGATGTAATCTTTGCAAGCATAGTGGATCCTTTCATTGGACCGCCATTGTCACTATGCAAAATAAGCTTGTCAGCAATTGAGATGTCAGCTGATACCTTACCGTTTAAATGGCCTGAAATGGCAAGTTTTTCTTTTTTCAAAGCGTTTTCTAAAAAGGTGGCAGCAATCTCAGACTTTTGTTCTTTGTGCACTTCCCAATGTATCATTTTTCGACTAAATAGATCGATAATTGCGTAAAGATAAAAGTACTCACCTTCTATGTTTTTGTATAGATATGTAATATCCCAGCACCAAACTTGATTTGGCCCTGTGGCTACTAAGCGTTTTTGGTTGATGTTGTGTTTTGCTCCTTTACCACTTTGGCTTCTTAACGGGCTACGTAGATTATGTTTATTCATAACGCGCCAAACGTAACTCCTTGATCCCATGTAGTAACCTATAGAGTTGCCATTTTCATCTTTGCGGTCAAGGCAAGTAGCTATAAGCTCTGAAATGCTTAAATCAGGGTTAAGTTTGATATCTCTGACAACTCTATCTTCATGCTCTTGTTTGTAACTTGAAAAGTTTGGATGGGTGTTACCTTTGCGTTTATCAGTGATATTCTTTTGCCATCTATAAAAGGTTGAACGGTTAATCCCAAAGAGTGTAACCAGCCAATCGATGGGTAGATAAACTCTATTTAGCTGAGACTTAAGGTTTAAGGCTTTAGAATCGATCTCCACTCCGTTTTCAAGTTGGGTCGTAATGAAACTAATCACTTTTTGGCGCTCTTCACGGCTGATTAGTCTGCCTTTTGGTCCGTGAAGAGCTGGTGAAAATTTTTGAGGGTTATAACCTGAGCTGCAAAGGTTGCAAGAGCCTTGTCCTTTTGAGCTAATTCTTGGTCCTGTTGAATCATTTTTTGACTAAAGTCTTTAATTTTTTGACTAAGGTCTTTATTTTCTGATTCAGCCTTGTGGAGTTGTTGCTTGAGTTGTTGACACTCAGCTTTCATTTGGTTGTTTTCAAGTGTAAGAGATTGGCTGTCAGCTGATACCGATTCCTCAATTTCTTGCCCCCAAGATTCAAGGTCAGCCATGTAGATTTGGTGTTGTCGGCAGTATGCTCCACGATCCTCTTCTGAAGGTAAACTAAAACATTCTCTATACATGGCAAATTTTTGCTTGAGAGACATTTCGTTAGCGCTAGCACCGTACTTATTTTGAACTTCATTTTCAGACATTGATAACTCCTGACCCGCTGTGGACTTTAAAGAACTTACCCCGATTAGTGTCAAGCAAGTTGCAACATTTTTTGATAGTTTTTTAAGAAAGAATTTCAAATATTGAATAGCAATAATATTTATGGCTATATCTGAGGCTATAGCCTCATCTAACGTTGGTTTTTGGGGTGTTTAGGTGACGATTTTGTGTAGCCAAAGTGTTATTTTTTGAATTTTGGTTATGTCTATTCTAAAAATACAGCACCTGTAACCGAATTAAATCGGTGGCTTTTGTAAGTGTAGGTTATCATGAAGTTGAGTTGAGTTGAGATGAAGCTAAAGCACCGCCTAATTTATTGCGGTGCTTAATTAATTACCGTATGTAGTTAGTGTAGACTATTAGGATTCATAATTTTTGAGGCCGAGGAGTTTTCGGAATTTTTTAAAGTTGTACGGATACGAGTTAGTTCCTTGTATATTGAACGGACGGCATTTATTGGAAAATGAAATTTCTAGCTCCCAATGAATACCATCCAAATCCACGCAATCAAATCTACTAGGATCGTAATTCCTACGCCATTCTCCAATGCGTAATTCGCGCAAACCTGCTAAAAATTCTTCCTTTGCACAAAAGACTTTTGGACGGTCGAGTTCTTCCTGGCAAATTCCTTTTGTAAACTCTTTAATATCTAAAAGTACATGCGCCTCAGCGATGGTATAAGTTCTGACTTCGAAATTACCAAATTTCCTTTCTTCGCCATACATAATTTTATCAATAGCTTGGATGTTATCATCAAATTTCTTAGCCCTGAGCTCTGACGCTGATAGTTTGTATGGCTCTCCTGTTTTAATAAGAGCATCAATAGTTTTTTCAAGTTGTATCTGCGCTTCTTCAAGTTCCGCAGCCTTGTTAAATCCTGGCATCCTTTGTAGTTCTTCATAGCCAGGATGTTCCATCGTACCTTTTAAAAACCCTATTCTTGTTTTTAATATTCTGATATCTGATTTAAGTTCGGTGGTAGATTTCCCTTCTAAGGAAGACTTTTCCTTTTTAAGCTTAGAAATTTCATTGATATCGAACATAGTGATCTCATTACATGGTGGTGTCATTACAAAGTAATGACATTAAATTTGATATATACGTAAAAGCCAAATTCTCAGTGGAATAACAATAAAATTGTTATCCATTAAATAGTAAGTTCTAGTAAAACTCCAAATGGACATTTTAAAGCGCTTTCAAAATATCCATCACCTGTAGTTCTAGGCCCAGATGTTAGCTCGCAACCGTTTTTGGTTAGTTCTTGAGTAAGCTCAAGAACGGCATCTTTAGCCCCTAAAGCAAAGGCTAGATGAGCAAAGCCAAGCTTAAATTGAGAAGACGTGTCTTCGCTTAGTTTAGTCGCATCAGTTGGTAAGTCTTGAGGCGCTTGCAGTTCTGGACGCGTCATTATTTCAAGCCTTGCGCCATCTGCAAAGCTTAAAAAGTATGACTGAAAACCAGTCTTTGGATTATGGTATAGCTTATTTGCTTGCGCATTAAAATACTTAGTAAAAAATTCTCTAGCTTGCTCAAGGTCTGAAACATATAGCGCAACGTGTTCGATTTTCATGGTTTGACTTTTCCTCATGCATTTTGATTGAACTTTTTTTGCTTTTTGGTTGTTTATTTCTTGGCTCATAATGGTTTGAAAAGTACGGTAAGGTACATGCAAACCTAACAAGGTATATACGAACCTTACAAGGCACAGGCAAACCTAAAGTTTTAATCTCCTTGCCTGAGCTTTTGCACCTTAATTATTGCAATTAAACTCCAAAGAAGCCCGATACTTTTGGACCTGATACTCTAAAGTTGAATGGGAAACTCCTAGTGCGGCAGCGGCAGTTCTAAGAGTAACCCCTCGGTCAAGCAAAGTGGCCACTACTTTAATGTTTTTAAGTTGCGTACTACCATATTCTGTTAAGCGTCTTAATATAATAGTCGCAACATCAGTATTGGTTAAGTCATCATTTAATACATGCAAGCGGGCTGCATCAGTCATAATATTTTTAAGTTCACCATAACCAATCCCTTCTGTGAATTTAGCCAATAACTCAGGGCTTAGTACTGGAGGTAAGCGGTAACGTTCAATAAAGGCTTGAATGATATCTTCGCGCTGCGATAAAACTGGCAATTCCATGGTAATGACATCATCAAAAAGGTGTTTTAACCGGCCATCACCCCCAAAGGTAGTGTCAGACGTAACTCCTAAGAACACATTGGCGGGTAGTTTATCGATGATGCTCACGAGATGATACATTAAAGGCGAACAGCTTAAGGACAAATCATGAGCATAGGCTTGCTCTAAGTTCTCTAACACTAGCATTAAACCTTGAGGGGCTTTTTGAGCAACGTCATTAATTTCAGTTAGAAGTTGGTTTAATTTGAGGATGGCTTGAGAGACAGGCATAGCCGCTAAATATTCTAAGTGAATAAAAGCCAAAGTCATTTCTAGCTCAGAGGCTAAAGCGTAACAAACGCTAGTGCGACCAGTGCCATGTTCCCCGTTCAACAAGATACGCATTACCGGGGCTAAACCTAAGCTTGCGAGCTTATCTGCGTTACGGTGACTAGTAACTATCTTGTTAAAGAACAGTTGTTGCTCTTGTGATAAGTATAATTCCTCAAAAGTAATTTGGGGAGTTACAAACGTTAAGCTCAATAGATCTGTGTGGGCTAAATCAAGCGCTCCTGGTGGTAAAATTTTATTTTCAAAAGAAGCATCAAGATTTGGGTTGTAACCACAAACATGCTCCCTATTTACATCTAAGGTTTCTGAGAAACTAAAGTGAGAACAATGGCTTTGAGGCGAATAAGCGTTTGATTTATCTCGTGGCCCACTACTTTGAGCGCAGCAATTTTGGTCGCTATTATCTTGAGAATTATGGCCTTTAAGGTCTGAGTTTTGGTTTACTAGTTGTGCTTTAGAACCACATGTTGAAGCTAAGGTTGAGTCTTGTCCTTGGTTGGTTTTTGAGTCTGAAGCATCCCTATCTACTAGCGACATGCCATTACGTTTTGGTGCGTTAAAAAAGTCTTTTATCATTTGTTTGTTCCCGAGTGTAGCAGTATTTATATTTAGGCCTTGATTTAAACCTTATTTCTTAGTTATTGCGTTGCTATTTTTTGTTTTTTTGCTGGCTTTATTTGTTGTTTTTCTTTGGTGTTTTGGTTATTAGTTATTGGTTTTTGAGTAATTTTTTGGAATTAAGTTAAGCTCATTAAGCTAGGCGCTTAACGCGATAAAATTTGGGTGGTTTGGTTTGGCTTTGGTGCCCTTTTGGGGTTTTACTCGAGCTTTTCCTTCTTAATATTTACTTTTTAGAGGCGAACCTTTTTAGTGAACCTTTAAGGATGCTACTAAGTTTGCTTAAAACTTTATTTCAAAAACTTAATTTCAAGCTGACCTAAACCTTAAGGTTGGCCTAAAACATAAAATAGGTCTAAACCTCAAAACGGACCGCCTTCATTATAACGAGATATGGCGCCTGTATCTTTGATGGGAGTCTGATTTCGTTTCGCACGTGTTTAAGCTTGGGATGGCTCTTTGGTTTTTAGGAGCAAAATATAGTTTTGGGGAGGACTCTTAAATTTTATGGTTCTATCAATCGGCTACGTGGGATTAGCTGGACCTAAATATAAAGCATCTTAAAAACAGTCAGCTAAATTTTTTCTCGATCCTTGTTTTTACCATCACCTATTGTTTGGTCTTCCAATATTTCAGCCCGAATAGTAATGAAGGTTTATTGATGAAAGCAAAAACTGTATAATGGACAGAATTTTGTATTTTATTAGCTTTGTACGGCAGTTAGTGGCATATGACAGTACCATCAGTCCATCCCGCAGGTCTTGCGCGGATTATTCTCATCAATTCTTATATTCATTCTGAAACTGGTCCAGATTTCTTTGAATTTGATTTTCAGGGACATACCCAAGTAAATGGCGCCAATGGTTCCGGAAAAACAAGTTTATTGAAGTTGATACCGTTTTTTTATGGGATTGAACCTGGTCGCATTACCTCATCTTCAGGGGTTAGAAAGAACTTTGCAGGTTACTACCTGCCTTATGCTGATAGTGCCATTATTTTTGAATATTATGCCGGAACTGGGCAGTTAGTGCATGTTGCGGTTACTAATGCTGCTCGCGACTCTTCAAGTCGCGGTTTAGTCTATCGTTTTGTGCCATGTCCATTTGAAGCTAAGGACGTAGTGGTTTTTGATAGCACCAGCAAACAATATAGAATTAGAGATTGGAGTAGTTATAAGCAAGTACTGCGGGCTCGTGGTATTAAATCTGAAAGCTTGGTTTACTCAGTCGATGCTTATCGCTCAATTATTCAGAATATTGCCACTTCTGATAACGCGCGTTTAAGAGCGGAATATAGTCTTTCAAATGGGCGCCGTGAGCTTCGTTTTATCGATGGGATTGCTTTAAGTCTAATCACCGGACGTATTAGCTTTGATAACATCAAATTATTATTGACGGAAATATTGCGCCGTGACCATAGCGAAATCAATTTAGAATTGAGAGAGTCTGATATCGTTACTTGGTGTAATGACGCAGCTGCTTTTAGAGCGGTTGAAGAGCACCGAGAAAAACTAGAAAAAGCAGTCGCTGCTGGTGGTAGTTACCGCGCCTCTCTTGAAAACCTAAGAATCGGGGCGGCCCGCCTTGAAAAGCTTAGCCTTGAATGCAAGAACCGTTTAATTGAAGAAACGGAAAAGCAAAACGAAACAGAAAAAGCACGTAATGCTTGCCGTGAAAGCTCCGAACATCGTCATACTGACCTAACGGCCAAGGTAGCAGCTGCGGAAACTCGCATGCAAGCTCAAGCCCAAAAGGTTGAAGCCTTAGAAGAAATGCAGGCGCATTTTGAGGAAGAAAATGCTGCCACTTGGATGCATGAATTAGAAAATCGCACGGAAGCTTTAGCCGAAGCTACCCGTTGTCGTAGCCTTTTAACTTCAGCTACTTCTCAAGTAGCTGATATTCGCCATGAATTTGAACTCCGTAAAGGCGAGGTTGAACGTGTTTATCTAAAGCGTAAAGGTGAGCTTGAACAAAACGCTTCCTTAGCCCGTGAAAAAGCGGTAGCCGAACACGCTGAAAACGATCGAAGATTCCGCGAAGATAACGATAAAGCCCGCGCTTCTAGTCGGGAACGCTCTGACAATTTAAGAAGTCGTATGAGCGAACTTAAATCTAAAGCTGATAAGTTAACCTTCATGGTGGAACATGCGCAAGCCACTCCTGAACTTGAAGCGGCCTTAGAAGATGCACGCCAAGCGGAACAGCATTACTACGAGGAAGTGCGAGCTGGTGAAAAGGAACTTCGTACTTTAGGAGCTAAACGTACTGAGTTATTAAGATCCCGTGATGAAAAAGCTCATCAACTCGAAAAACTAACCTTAGAACGCAATAACTTAAAAATTAAGCTTGATGATCTGAAGCGTCGAGCAGAAGCTAGTCAAGGTTCATTGTTAGCGTTCCTTTCAGAAAACGTGCCCGCATGGGAGGAAGCTGAAGGTCGACTCTTAAGTTCTGATCTATTGATGCGTCAGGATTTAAATCCGCGTTTAGCTTCGACTTTAGTAAATCAGGCCATAGAGACTTTGAAGGATGAAGCACAAAGAGAAGAAGCTCAGGTTTTACCTGCGTCTATTTGTGCTGGTCGCGTCTTACTTGATGTAAGCGCCCTACCAAAAGCACAAACTGTAACTGATGAAACCATGGCGCAGATGGCGTCTATGGCGGAAAGAATCAAGGTTATCAATGTCGAAGTAAAGGCAACTGAAGCAAGCATTGCTTCTATTGAAGATGAAAATTCAGCTTTATCTGGGCGCATTTTGGAGTTAGAACGTTTAGTTTCGACCGACGATAAACTTGACGAACTTAAAACCCGTGTGGCGATGGTATCGCATGATATCGAAGAATATATTAAAAATCAGCAAGCGTCCCTTTTAGCGGAAGCGGAAAATGTGAAGCGTGAATTAAGAGCTGTTACCGCTGAATGTGAAAAAGCGGATGAAGCTTTACGCCAGGCTTTAGGGGAACGAAATGATGCGTACCTCCTTAATAAAAGTGATATTGAATTAAGAACTAATTCGGCTTTAGACAGCATCAATCAGTCCTTAAGTGATTTAACTACCTCTCACAGTGCGGAAGTAGCCCGCTTAAAAGCTGTAGAACACGATCGCTTGACGGAAGGCCATGTCGATGAAAAGCTGTTAACCGAACTTGAACAGGCTTCTGAAAAAGCTCAAGCCCGTGTAGCGGCAATGGACGCCCATGCAAGCTTGGTCTCTGAGTATAAGACTTGGTTAGCTCAAGCAGGTGGCAGTTTAGGTGATGAACGCAGTCAGCTTTCGCTTTTAAAGCGCGAACTACATGATGCGCAAGTAACCCTACACGATGCTGAAACTGAAATGAAGTACGTGCTTGATGGCATGAAGCATGAGCTTGAAGCAGCTATGCAAGCCGTAAGACAAGATACGGAACTGCAAAACCGCATCAAATCATTACAAGGCCGTTTAGCAGATCAAGGGATTAAGCCATCAGTGGCGATGACCGGTGATGACGTTCAAGCCTCAACTGTACTTCAAGATATCGCATCAGAGCTTACTTCATTTAGTACCTTGTCACGCAATCTTAAAGAAATACTCGATGACGTGGCAGGCACCATGGCCCGCTTCCCACAAAACGTTATCTGTGCTTGTTGGGAACAAGCGCGTGATCCGGGGCATGCAGATTGCGATTTCACAGGGATTGAAGACTTTACGCAAAAACGCATTATCCTCGATACGGCGGCGGCAAAAGTGTTAATTGAAAGCACCCTTCCGGCTCAAAAACGTAGTCTTATCGACAATGCTCGTAACATCTCCCATATGATTACCGAGTATTATCACCACTTACGTGAATTTGATGCGCGCATCCAAGCATTTAGTGGACGTATTTCTGAAATTGTGCGTAGTAATTTGCAATTTGAGGCTTTTGATAGCTTTAACGTCAGACTAGAACCATGCATCACTCGCTTAGCTGGTTGGGATAGCATGAAAGAAATCGCCGAATACTATGCTTCTTGGGAAAGTAGCGGTAGTTTAAGAGGCGAATTACCAAGTGAAGACTTTACGACGAAGATGCTAGATTTTGCGCGTCGTTTCGTCAATGGGCAGCTTAAAAACGAAATGAGCGACCTATTCTCCATCGTCTTTGAAGTGGTTGAAAATGGTAAGTTTAAGCGAGCTCAATCCGCGCGAGAACTAGAAGAATTAAGCTCTAATGGTTTGACCTTCTTACTGATGTGCGCTCTCTACATTTCACTTATTAATGAAACTAGAAGTGGCCGTAATATTACGATTCACTGGCCGGTTGACGAAATGAGTAAGCTCTCTGGGCGTAATGTTCATATCCTCCTTGAAGTTATGGATAAAAACAACATTGCGATGGTAAGTGCGGCTCCTGATTTAAGTACGGCTGTAGCGGTGCAATTTAAGAGCATTTACCGTATTGCTAAGGACGGTGTTTATGTCAACGCTGAAGCGGTTAACCCAGTGGGTACGGCTTTAGCGCGTTACGCCCGCAAAGATAGCGTAGCTAATTTCAATCAAGAGATTACTAAAGCCCAATTGGCCAAAGCGCAGGCTAATCCTGATACGCCAACCAAACCTGATTTAACTTGCAATGAAAATTCTATAGCCGATATCTCTACTTTAGCTTCGGAGGCTCTAAATGATTAAAGAAACGATTGAAATGCTCCTCCGAGGAGACTTTATCTGCGCCGTTACTGCGCCTCAAGCAGTCCAAGACTTAGAAGATCCTGCTAGTCGCGCTCAAATCGATGCGGTGCTTAGCGTTTTAAACCGTTATGTGGCTTGCACTGGGAGTGGCACCGTTTATTTTTGTTCATGGCAAAAAATCGATAAAGATGAACGCACTATGGTGCGTCGCGAGTTTGAACAGCTTCGTGATCAATTACGCCCAGTAGTTGAATTTGTGCTCTTAGTTATGGATGCTGATATGCGTGACTCGCCGTTACAAGCTGGTGAACGGATCTCAGAAGCAGAATTGGTCGCTCGAGTTGAAAGCAATGTGTTTTTAGCAGAACGCGCAGTTAATATTATGCAGATCATTAACTTACGTCGAAGCTCAGAACCAGTGCCACAACAGGTTCACGCTATGCTTGATCTCATGCAAAAGCACGGAGTCATTGCTGAGCAAAATCCAGGTTCACGGGTGTTTTTAATGACCGGACGCTTAGAATACGTGTACGAAGTGTTGGAATTTATTAACCAACATGAACAGATCTATGAAGCGCAAACCCCGGATACTGGAGTGCAGGAGGAACTTTTCTGATGAAGGAGAGCCGGATGCACACGGGGTGCTCAGAAGTAATTTCCCGTTTTATTAAAGACTTAAAACTTGGTGAAAAGTTGCTGGTTTCTGCCTTTGGGGATACCTTAGGTTTTGAGACGCAACCTTCAGAAGTTAAGATTCTCCAAACTTTATTAAAGCAGCGTATTTTAGTGACCTCGGCTGGAGGTTACCGCTTAAATCCACATTTACAAAAGCTGTTTAACTCAGTTATTGATGTTGATCGCTCCCGCTATATAAATGTTAATATCAAAGCGAGAATCCCGTCCCTTGAATTAGTGATGAATGCCTACATCCTAAATATTCAAGAACAAAACATTGAATACGCCCAGGAATCTTTAGCGGATATCGAGCAGCAAGCTTTTGAAATTGTGTTTGAAGCTCAAGGGGCAGTTCGTAGCTTAGCGAACCGTTTACAAACTCGCTTTGGTTTTGTGCGAGGCTTACGAGAAAAGATTTTAGAAAATGAATCTGCCATCACTACCGCCGGACTCTTAGTTGAAAACTTAACAGCTTTCTCCTTTGATCGGATGTCTGATTTTGTGCACCGTGCGGATAATGATCCTGAGCTTTATAATATTGTTTGCGTTCACATGTTGGGCGAACTTGCTAAATGTCAGGCTAGCTTGAACTCTATTATGATTCAGCTCCGTGAAATGTTAGCCTTGTTTAGACGTGAACGTAAACGGACCAATTTGCTTAAAGCCTTTAGTGAAAAGCATTATAAAGAACCTGGTTACCATCCAAGTGACTTCCCGGTTTCAGGAGCGGTCATAAACGCCCTCTTTACTAAAGCTAAGCCTTTAAATCTAGGTGGCCATGCTGATTTTAGAAGTGATGGGCAGCTTGATGATTTATGTCGAATTGCGGAAAGCCTTAAGAAGGTTTCAGCTGTGGCCTCAGGGGCGCCTGCTATGGAACGCTCTGCCGGATTTGAAGCCCTACCGACCATACAAACTGAAAACTACACCTTCGATGATACCGAAGACGATATTATCGCTTACTTTAGAAGTGTAATTTCTTCAGAAAAAGAAGTTTCTGCGCGCGCATATTATAAAGAACACCAGATTAAGTGTGCGCTTGATCATTGGCTATTTGCCGTCTGTGCGTTCTATGAAGATCTAAGCCCAGAAAATAGAGCTGGCTTTTTAGAGCCAAAGATTTCTTTTGGGTATATGTATGATGAATCTGACTTAGATGACACCCTATTTTTACTTGGTACGGCGCAAGAAAATAACCTTAGGTCTCAAGATTTAGGTGATGTTACAGCGGAAATGGTTGTCACCTCTTTAAACACTCAAGCTTGCGTTAATGCTCAAGTTCCGCTTAAAACAAGTGGCTTTGGGAATAAGATCTTGACGGATTTTGCGCTTCAAGTTAATCAAAACATGGCGCACTAAAATCTTCCACTTTAATTCCCACTTCGGTTCTAATTTAAGCACTAGTTCAAGTACTAGTTTTAGCACTAGTGCTACACTTTCCTCTCGCTTTGTTTGGGCTGTGTTTTGAATTTGTTTCGCTTAACGAACATTTCTAAATCACTGAATTTAAATACTCTTGCAGAAGCAGGAACTTAGAGTTCTTGATTTTATATTTAATACGAAAGCTCATACTTAGAGGTATAGGCTATATCACACCAACGCAGTACCATGACTGCTCCCATAGGCAGGTCCGTGGGGTTCTGATTGAGAAGTGTAGCTTGTAATCGAACACCATTTTCAGGCTTGGTAGAAAAAAAGAAAAAATGCGGTTATGGTTATATTGAGGAGTATGAGACAACTTACAAATATTGATAGTATGTCAAAAACTAACTCTACACAAAGCGTGTTATTATTAGTGAGTTTTGGGTGCTATAAGCAAAAATAGGTATAGAGGAAAATCAGAAATGAAGAAATTAGTCCTTTGTATAATTCTAAGTGGTCTTTGTATGACTAACTCATACGCTTCTGATAGCGACTATATAAATTGGCTTCGTCAGGAGCTTAACGACCGCAATGCTGCAATCCTTAAGATGCAAAATACGATCAGCCGGCAAGACCAGGCTATTCGTAATCTCGAAGGCCAACTGTCCGGACTAGAAATGCTGTTTGATGCCGTTTTGGATTCAAATTATAGTGAAAATCAAATGAATTTACATGTGCAACAAGAGTTATGCCAGTATCGTGCGCCCCTTAACACAAGGGAAAAGGTATTATGTACAGAACTAGATTCTATACTAGGAGAGCTTGAGAGAAAGGTACTTGATGCGCCTAACGAAGTTCAGATTTTATATATGGATGCAATGAGAAAGAAGGTTGCAGGGAATTTTAAAGAAGCCTTAGTGGATTTTCAGGAGTTGATAACTAAGCATAACGATTCGGCTTTAACTCCTTACGCCTATTACGAAATGGGGGAAATCTATTACAGGATGGGGAAGTATGGGCCAATGAAGGATAAAGAAAAGAATTATGCTAAGGCCAAAGAAAACTTCTTAAGCGCTTTAAGCGTTACTAAGTTTAAAGATTCATATGTGCGGGCCAATTTTAATTATAGACTAGGTCAAATTTCTTTAGAGCAAAAAGATCCAGTACGTGCTAAGAAGTACTTTACGCTCGTAGCACAACATTATCCGCAAGATATTTCCGCGTTAGAGACTTCCGCAATGGCGAAATTAGCGCTAATTGCCAAATTAAAACTAGAAATAATTAAGTCCAAAAGTTTCCCACATAGGAAACACACAAAAAACTAGTACCTAAGCGGTCTAGACGTTCTTTAAAAACATGTATTGATTTTGAAAGGAAATTTTGTGAAGAAAATTTCGAGAGAGTCAAAACGCTAAAACCCTTTAAATATAAGGATTTGACCGTGTTAATGTGGTACAGTATAAGGTATAAAATAAACAATTAAACCGCAAAAATACGGATACCTTATGACACTCGAAAATACCTCATATTTGGAAGATTATCAATATCCAGAACCGCCACATATTTCTCTATTAAATTTGCAAGTAAATCAGCAAAACCATTCTAATTATCTGTCAATAGTGTTCCCCTTTCTTTTTCGTCCACGTTCCTGCGGAATGTCCTGTACTTCTTTTCCTCTGGCGAGCGGAACTCCACCCTTATTGTGAAGCATCACCTCCTCGACTTTACCGGAATTCTCAAGGGTGATGACCAGATCACGTTCCGGAAAGAGAAATCCGAATACCAGGGGCGGACCAAGTGGCTTTACGCGTTCCGGGATGCCCGGAAGGCAGCTAAGGAGGAACACGACTGGCTCACCTATGCAAAGAAGACCGGGAATTACAAGCTCGATGTTCTCCGCAAGAAGCAGCGGGTATTCGGTACAGTTGTCCTCGAATGCGATCTGGATCTCGATCCGGAGATTGCGTACAAGGCGTATTCCAAGCATTGGGAGTTCGAAGTATTCATGCGGTTCTACAAGACCGTATGTGAATTCAATGACACCCGCGAGCATGACGATTATTAGGTAATTGGTAGCGAGTTCTGCGATTTCTTGGCATCGCTGCTGACATGCCGTCTGATCAACAAATTTGATTCTGTTCATCTGCTTTATGACATGAACTACAAGAAGATCATGGGCATCCTGAACAGAGCTAAAAAGGTAAGTACTGTTCAGAACGACTGGCAACTTGTCAGAATCAATATCGCTTATACAGCAGTTCTTCAGAACTTAGGCCTCCTTCCCAAGCCAGAGGAGCCGCCGAAAAAGAAGCGCGGGAGACCGAGAAAAAAATTCCGTATAGTCTAACTGATTGGGAAAGTATTACTTAATATATAGCACTACTGCCATGTTAGAATTCAAAATTTTCTAGTAAAAAAAGTACAAATCATAGCCTAAACATGATAAGATAAAACAAAAAAAACGTTTTATCTTACGTTAGAGAGGGTACATATGAAAATTTTATCTATAAAAATAGGAAGCAATTTCTTATTTCCTGATGGATTTTTTATCGATTTTAAAAATTCTGATCGAGTTAGAAAAGGTTCAGAACGCCATGACAATTATAAAAGTGCTCATAAGCTAAAAACAGGAGTTTATAATCAAGTCTTATTGTCTTTGGTGGGATTAAATGCCACTGGCAAAACCACTGTTTTGCAAATTATTTCCTTTGTCGCAAACCTTGCAATACTACAGCGTTCTTTAGAAAGTGCAACTTACATACTAAATAAGCTACACGTTTCCAAGGAAAAACCTTTAAATATACAGGTTGAGCTATTAGAAAACAACAAAGTCTATTATTTAGATTCTCTAATTGTTGAAGATAAGGGTATGTTCGTTTTTGCTGATGAAACACTTTATGAAATACCACTTTCTCAATATAAGAGTAATTGCGAAAAGGGGAATTTTAACGTTCTAAAAAAACGCTCAGATGAAATTAATAATATCTATTTAAAAAGTGACGAAAGCATTATCAAATCAATTTCATTAAAAAAAGGAGTGTTCATTTTCAATCGAGATTTAGTGAACTTCAACTATCCAAGATGGTTAGGTGAACCTCCTGTTGAAATTATAAAATTATTTGACCCTAGTATAAAAAAATTGGTAATAGAAAGTTCTGATGATTGTTCTATTAGTTCAGCTAAAGCATCAATTCGATTTGAACGCAGTAGTGAATCAAATGAAAATAGTGTGATGTCACTTGAAAATGTAGTTTCATCCGGAACGATAAAAGGATTAACAATCTTTCCTTGGTTAGTCGCAGCTTTGTCAGCCGGAGGCTATGTTGTAATTGATGAAATTGAAAATCATTTAAACAAAAAACTTATTACCTTTATTTTTGACTTGTTCACTGATGAAAAAACAAATCCGAAAGGTGCTTGCTTAATATTTTCAACTCATTATCCAGAATTGTTAGACTACATGACGAGGAAGGATAACATTTACATTTCATTACGAGATAGGGGTGAATGTTTACGTGTACAAAGGCTCTCGGATTCTGACAAAGTAACAAGGAATGATATTTTAAAAAGTAAAATTCTGCTGCTAAATATTATAAATGGAACCGCCCCGAAGTATTCAATTTTAAAGAATGCCAAAGATAAGGTAATTGATTTACTTGGTAGTGGGGAATAAAAATTGGATAATTGCTTTAGTAAATATGATTTCTTTTTCATTGTCTGTGAAGGAACAAGTGAATCGAATATAATAAATTGGTTAGAGCGAGAAAATCATTTTTTTACAGATGTCTCCAATCTCAATTTTAAATATCTTGTTTCTGGTAGAAGAGAATGTGGTAAACTTTCGTTAGTTGAGGAAATTTCATCAACAGACACTGAAAACAAGGTCGCTATTTTGTATGTTCATGATAGTAAAAATGAAGAGCTTTTTGGTAAAAAAAGTAAAGCGTATAGGTTTATAAAGAGATTTGGTTTGAACATTCCTGTTATCAACGTCTTAACCCATCCAGAAATAGAAATTTTACTCATTTTGAAAGAACCAAAATTAAAGCAAAAATGGATGGGAAAAAAGCTAAAGCACAAACCGAGTGAATTATGTTCCGAGTTTTATAAAACAGATGTTAAAAGAGAAAACTTTTTTATCGAACAATTTTCAAGTTTAAATGAATTTATTTCAATTTGTAAACAATATAAAGAACAATCAAAATTGCCTAATAAAGAAGATACTGTAGTTTTATACGATATAATTAACGCAAATACTAGGTGATGCTTATTTAAATACTAAGGTACTTTGGTATTTATCTAATTTCGCATACTGAAGAAACTTGTAAGTCATATAACTTCTTTGTAAGTTAAAATTATTGAAACATTTTGTATTTTCAATGTAATAACTTGCTTAGCAAGGGTATGAGTTTTGCGGTGAACGATTTAATAATATTTTGAAAAAATTACACATGACTTACGAATCCTAATTGCTTCCTGTTACTTTCTGAAGAGACAGATAAAGTATTCGGAAACATTTAACACTGGCTTTTGATAACTGAAGTCTCGCGCTAAAACGCCCTACGTTAATGAATAATATTGTACAATTCATCCTCACAAAACTCACATCTATAGTCCAATTAAGTAATAAACAACGAGACAATCTAGAATGGTGAAGATAGGGTATTTTTTTAGTTTTCTTTTTACTTCCCCTCACCGTGAAATCATTTTTTTAGCCTTTATGACCTGCCCGCCACACCTTTAAAAATGAACCTTTAGAATTTTTTAAAAAAATTTTATTTTGCATTTGCATTTGAAATCATACTGCTGTAGTATGATTAACAAATCCTAGCATTACGGTATGAGATAAAAGCAGTCTCTTAACCGATTGCTACAGTAAATCCCTAAAAATCAGAGATTACCAAATCAGACAATAATCCTTAAAAATTACAAGAAAGGAAAAGGAGTTTATTATGGCCTGTGTCTTAGTTCCAGCAGCAGAAGCAGTTATCGTTTCATTAGCCGTTATTTCATTAAAAGTTTATGCTCACTATCACAAAAAAAACGCATCAAATCTTGAGGCCAGCAAAGTTAGTGCTTTAGTGCACCATTTGAGCCAGTTAAGTGGAATGCTTTGGGGTGGTAGCGCCCTTTTGGCCTTGGAACATATATGGCACGGCGAAATTGTTCCGTTCTACCCATTCCTAACAGCCGCTAATAATCCTGAAGATACTCAAGCCATGCTTCACGAAATGGCAGTAAGCGGAACGGCGATGGCTTTAGTGGTAACTTTAGCTTGGGCGGGTAAGTTAGTTATCCAAAAGCTCATCAAACATTACCAGAAATCACAACTTGTTAATCAAGTTAATTTAGCTAAAGAGCGCGTTTAGTTTAATCGCTTTGTTGATTGCTATTGGCTGTTATTTGCTATTAAAGCGAATATATGCCCCCTATTTTTAAATTTATGACCCCAAACTTACGTTAAACCTAGGCATAGATATAGGGTCCTTCTGTTTGCCTTAAATTTAAGCTTAACCAAAACTCATGTTTAAACTAGCTTAACTTAATGTTACTTAAGTGAGTTTTTGGGGATTAAGGAAAAAAGTATGTTACTTCTCATCGCTTTTATCGCGTCGGTATTAAGTTCTTTGGTATACTTGGTGAATACCAAGGCTAAGCGTCAACAATATCATTTAGGAGCTCTAAGTGTAATTTTTTTGAGTGCAACTTTGATGTGGTCCGTTGATGCTGTAGTGTTAGTAGTAGAAGAAGGCTGGCGCGCACTCTTCTTCCCTGATGTAGCTTCAGTAGTTGATGACGTTTTACTTGGTGCCAACGTAATTCTCTTGGCCCTTCTTTTATGGTTTGGGGTAAATCTTAAGGCTCGCTTATTTGCGCTTAAAGCTTAAAAGCTTAGGTAATTTTTAAAGCTAAAGGTAGAGCGCACAAAAAATAATTCACGCTTACAAAAGTAATAAGCAAAAGCCTGGCCTCATTCGTTTTTGGGTGAAGATGCCAGGCTTTAAATTTTTACGTCGCTTTAGGTAATTTTAAGTTTTGGTAACTCTAAGTTTTAAGGTTCTAAAATCTACTTCATTTTCGGTGCCAAATTCATGGTAGAAAGTGCCACCAACTTCAGCTTTGATTGTGAGATCGTCTTTGGCTTTTGGTTTAAAAGTCTTACTTGCCTTTAAGCCCACATTAGCGCGGCTATATGTAAAATCGTTAGATTTTAACCATAAATTGAGGTGATCGCCCTTTTCTGAAAACTCTTCATTCATGCTATACGCAAGATCAAAACCTATGGATGGAGTGATGATGTAGTCAGCATCATTACGATAGGCAAAATTTAAATTAAGACTACCCACCCCTGAAAATGTGTAGTATTTAGCGTGGTAATTGCGTTCATAAATAGTGCCTTTAAGGCCGGCATTACGTTCCGTATTAAAGCGATCAAACGCCCCGAGAAGATGACCATCTAAATATAAACTATGGTCCGCATCCGTAAACCACAAGCCATTTTTACCGGCAAGGTTAATTTTAGCGCCCAGGCCGGCAAAAAGCCCGATCCCTGATGCTTTAAATGAACTTGCGTCGCCATGGTCTTTGAAGCGCATCTGGCTATAGCCGAAATAAGGTTTTAAAGTAAAGCCGCCCCAATTTTTATTAACCCCAAGGACAAACTCTGTGTCTGACATATGAAAAGAGTTGTAGTTACTTCTAGCATCTTGTTCGCGGTAATTCCCAAATACTTTACCAAAAGCTCCATCCGCAAGCTCTAAGTCACGGAGTTGATAAACCGTGCCTAAATGCTTTTCTAGGTTTGCCTTGTTAAGCATGAGATAATTAGTTGGGACTAAGGAGTCAGCCATGATTTTTAAAACATTAAGGTCTTCCTCAAAGATTAAATTAGTGAGTAATTCTTGCGTTTTTAAGCCGTAGAGTTCGGGATTTCTTACAGCCCGGTCTAGAATTGAGGCGTAGGTTTTGGTGTTACCACTAAAATTACGGGCAAAGCCATTCGTAGGACGACTTAAAATCACTGTGCCATCGAGAGTGTCTGGATTAAGTGTATAGGAAATATCAAGCCCCGGCACCGTTACTAGTTCTAAATTAGAGACATCAACAACGCCACTTGCGGAAGTAATACCATTGCCTAAAGTAATGATGTCACTAAAGTTCCATTTAAGCCCGCCGTTGGTGAGGGCTTTACTTTTAGCACTTAAAGAAAAACTCTTAGTTTGTTTAAACAACAAGCGGCCTAAAGCAAACTTACCGCTATAACCGTAGAGGTCATCAACCCTAAGAATTAAATTACTCACATGGTTTTCATTAAAGTTAAAGACTAAGGTCCCGGCCCTACTATCAAGGCTGCCTTCAATTTCGACCTGTGCTACTTGATTGTTACCAAGATAAATCGTACCTAGATTTTTAAAGCTACCAGTTTGATAGTTCGTTAAAATTGCTGGAGGTACGACATAAATACCTGAGTTATCGTTAAGGATCATGGTGGCATCGGCAGCAACTAAAGCGTTGTAGACATTAGCGCGGCCACTATAAGTAAGTTCGCCCCCAAAAACATTAAAGTTTATGTTGGTATCATAGTAACGATTAGGGTCATTAAAGTCGCGGTTAATGTTCCCTTCAAAATAGCCTTTAAAGTTATGGTCTACTTCAAGTCCCGGGCCTAGGCTAACGCCCATGGCATTTACAAGCTCGCCTGCTTGATTCGCGGCCGTCTTAAGTTTGTTAGCTTCATTTACGGAAGATGCAACCGTGTTTGAAAGATTTGCTAAAGAGTCGGCGCCTAATTCATGAGTTCTAGCCTTAACGCCGAAGTTTAAGTCGGTATAGAGCTTCCCCTTGGCGTTTTTGATTCGTTCTTGTCGCGCTAAATTTGGACGCTCACCGGGTTTTATATCCCCCAATATGGCAGCGGTGCCACTTAAGTTGATATTTTCAAGTAGCTCGCCAGGAGCTACATCAATAGCTGCATACTTCCCGGATATGATACCTGTAAGGTTAATGTTTTTAACCGTTGACCCTTGGTGATCGGCTGAAGTTTGTTTCATTAAAGCCCAGTTAAGAGGATGAGTTGCAATAAAATCATTAGTATAATTTGGGGTAAAGTATGGACTTAAACCCGAACCACGGACATAAATCCCAACGCCCTGACCGCCACTTGCGATAAGAGTGCCGTCGATGTTTATATTATGCCCGTGGCCATAATCTACGACTATGCCATAGCCATATTCACCGTTGCCGGTAATCAAAGCGTTTTTATCGAGAATAAAAGTGTCATTAACGCCTGAAATCCTAACCCCGACGGCCATCTGTCCGGTTTGGTAGAGACTGCTTTGTTCTCTTAAGGTAAAGTTGTGTTTTAAAACATGGACTCCAGTAGATATAGAATTAGCGTTAGGACTTGTGAAGCTACCGAAATTATTGGTGCTAACCACGGAGTTTAAAACCGTATTGTCATCAAAAGTCTGCCCAATATAAGATTTACGGTTAATGTTTTCGCCAATATCTTGTAACACCGCTAAGTCAAGTTCAGTTAAAGCGCCGACGCCATAGTAACTAGGTCTTAACAACTGATGCATATTATCAAAATGCCCTAATGCTTCGGTGTCTGTTATGCTGTAAGTGCCATCTTGGCTTTGGGTAGCCCCAAAGAGCTTTAGACCTTGATTTTTGGTTAATTTGTCAACTTCGGTCCCATGAAAAGTCGGTGCTTGGTCATTTTGATTAGTTGAAATCACAAAGACACTAGTATCGTTCGCATAAGCCTTAGGGGCATCAGTGAAGATAATTTTAGCGTAAGCTTTAGTAGTAGCGTTCCCATCAGGAGTTAAGCCGGTACTTTCAGCCCGGAGGTAATTACCATTACTGTCTTTAAGATGTTGGTTAAACGCAGAATCTGTAAGATATTGCTCGCCGTTATAGGTCACGATTTCTTGCTTAACCCCAAGGTCTTCAAAACTCTTATGTAGTAGATACCACATGTAATCGTTCGTTAAATGACGTACATCCCCTTCGACAGTTGAAGAGCTCGCGGTCTCTGCGGTCATTGGGGTAACAGCTTGCGCCTGATTTGTAAAAGAAGAGCGATTAAGATTAAAAGAGCTCACTTGATCTTGCGCATAAACAAGAGAAAAAGGAAGTGATATGGTCATTAAGCCTAGTTCAATGGCAAGTGCAAGTTTACTAGGTACTGGCTGCAGGCTTCGATAAAGATGCTTGAGGTTCATTCTTCCAAACGCACCTATTCGACAATCTTTTATGGCATGCTTTTACGTTCTAAGTTTTAATTCTAGCATCACTTTTAAGGATTAAATCTAAATAAGATCAAGCTTATGCATAGCAACTTATGCATAGCAACTTAGGCATAGTTACTTATTGCATCGCAAAAGGGTTTTTCTAGTGCTTTTATGCTATTGCTTTAAAGTATTTGGTAACTACACGCTTTAGCTTAGGAGCAGCATTTCATACTGTTTCACGAACCTTGGGACTTGGTCTATCAACCATTATAGTTTGGCCATAATGCCCTAATGGTTTACTTCCCTAAGGGGGGTTAAACAGATGTTTAACTGTGGTTACACCGTAGTTTAGCTTTACTGTTAAAGAAGCAGTGACGGCTTTTTACTGTAGTTGTTAAGACTATGGTAGTTTATTGTTTAGATTTAAAATTAGGTTTTGTCCTTAAGTCAATGCCCCTTTTAATCCGCCAAATAAAAGAATGTATCTAGATGCGGTTCCTTATGTAATCAATATTTACATTTATTGTTTTTTTTGGCCCGTATGTTATGAGTTATTCTTGGGCTTTGGTAAATCTTTGAATTTTGCAATTCAAGTTTATTAGTATGTTTGGACATTTTAATTATATGGAAGAATTTGGGGAAGTTGAGACGGGGATTTTTGAGATACATCACTGTAAAAAGCGATATGCTACTTAGTTTTTTGAGCTACTTCATGGTAACGCCTAGGAACTTAGGAGCTGAGAAGCTTACGATCTTAGTTAGTTTGTAAAACTACTATGAAGTGCCTTTCATGGTTTGTGGTTTTTTAAACCTAACTCTAAACAAAATGCTTAAACGCATAAAAATAGCCTCCCGCCGTAGCTTGTTTTGAGCATATTAGGCGAGAGGGCTACTTGGCTATTACCTAATTCTTGTCAGCCTGCTCCTCCGTTAGAGACGGAGTAGACACATAAAGTTCTTTTTCATGAGTGCCATAATAAAGGCGCAAGAAGACGCTCTTGGTATTAGGCAAAAAGTACACATGGCTAAATCTTTGGCTAAATGGCATGATTTCTGAGAATCCATCGCCGTAGTTTGCTTCCATGGTGATGTTTTCAAGATGTTCAGCCGGAGGAGTGTTTTGTTCATTAGTCTTAAGCGCAAAGATAACTTCCCCTTGTTCCCCTCTAATAGCCATGAGTTTAAGACTATTAAGCCACTTTAAGGTTTGAGCATCATTACCACTACCGCATTCTAATAAGTTGATTGCGGTTTCATAGCGTCGACTTTGAGTTCCTAAGCGCCCTTCTGCGACGACATTTACGGTAGTACCACACTTAAGGTTATCTAAAGTAATAACTCGGTCCGTTAGGCCATTAGTTTTAACTTCCTGGCCATTAATACGCCATACAGTCTTAGTTTGTGCATCCCAAGCATCGAAGTAATCGTAATTTATCTTGGCTGTAAACCCAGTTTCCGTCACATCTGAAAGCTGGAGTTTTAAAGTATCGAGTGGACCACAGAGGCCGGCTTTACGGTCACGAACTTCAGATAACGCAAAATTAAAGACTTCGCGGCCGGCAATAAGTTTAACTTTATAAAGCTGCCAATTGGCAGTAGCTTTCTTAAAATCAAGACGCATAGTATCAGCTGGTACGGCCATGGTAGCTGAGTTGCCGGTCTTAGTAATATTACCAAGTTCCCAAGTTAGACGTGGGTTTCTAAGTTCTTCGGCAAATTTTGGTTTATACGGATTTTCAAGCTTAAAGTAATAGGTGGAACGATCTCGACCGCAACCACCAGCTTGTACGGCTACAAGCTTAGTGCCTTGCGGGATAGCACTATGTTCCTTTAAGATCACAAAGTCAGTGTCATTTTTAGTGAAGTATTGGCCGTTGACCGAATTTTTCACAAAGGACATTACTGATAAGATTACGCGCTGTGAGCGTGGTCCAGGAGCGTAGGTATATACCACCTTTGCTTGCGAGTTCTTAAGGTAAACTGGAATGGTACGCCCGGAAGAATCACCAGGGTTTAGTTCCACGTTAAACATCTTATCAAGGGTATACCCTAAAGCAGGATCGGCGTAAACGGTAAATTCCACCACGGAAGAACCATCTTCTAAAGTTTTTAGAAGCCTATGGCTAATTCTAAAGGATGAAGCGTAGTTGGCAAGCATTTCATCAGAAATGATTTTATCGTCATAGATATTCGTGCTTAACGTATCTTCAGCACAAAGACTCCCAAAAGCGTCTTTAGTACAGACAAAGTTGTCGATATCGACGTGTCCAGTTTCCCCTGAACCATAGTTCATGGAAGTTTTTCGGCCGATAGCTTTTTGTCCATCTGGGAATAACCAAATGTAGTTATCATTGATATCTATATTACGTGGATCGCACGCTCCTTCGCGTTTGGATCTTAAAGAAGAGTTTTTATTATCAATACGGATACGTGAAGTTAGGGCAATTTCAGTGCCATTAGTTTTAATAGCGCGATTATGGGTACTATTTTCAAATAGTGAGACGTAATTACCCAAGTGAGATGCCGGTGGGCGTAGGTTTTTGTTTTTATTAGCTTCGGCTTTAATAGTTTCCTTGCTTGGGAAGTTTGGTTTACTACTTTTACGCTTCACCGCGAGGACGATTTGATGCACCGGTACCCCTTCCATAATAAGAGCAGTGACTGTTGGAATCGAACCTTTAATGTAAGAGTTTAAAATATTTAGGTTAAGACGACGCTGCGGAAGGTTTAAAGCCCCTATTACGCGAGAATAAGTTATAGCAATATTGCTGTTTAAGCGTAGTAGCCCTTCAAAATATTGCGGTGAGGTCTCCGCTGCATCCGCAATAGCTTCAATTGCTTGAGCGCGGGAACAGCGAGCGTGTTTCATGTAAAGGCGTACTAAATCGTGGAGTGGCTCAACTAAGATTTGATGAGTTTTGGTGGAACTTGGAGAGTCGAACACTTCTAACGGATCTAGTTTATAAGAGTCAGCGCTTGGGGAACTCCAGGTAGCTTCAGTTTTAGCTGCTTCAATTTTATTGGAACTTGCAATGAGTTCTTTAGGTGAAAACACATCAAACCCACCATAAAGTGGACTTTGTACGGTAATGCGGTAATCATCGACGATGTTGTGACTCATGCGAATTCTAGCCACACCATCAATATTGGTTCGCACTGACACCATGCTCCCACTACAATTAGCGGAGTTTTTATCAGGGGTAATGCAAACGAGGGCATCCGGTATTGGATTACCTTCGATATTTAAAACTTTAAACTCAAAAGCTTCGTCAGCGGGCTCGTTATGGGTGCAAGCAGGTCCTAGTTTTACTTCTTCTTTTTGGGTGTTTTCTTGGGTCGCTACATTTGATGCTTCATCGTCACCGCAGGCTGTAAGCATAAAAGGCGCACTAAGAATGGACGTCATCGCTAAAGCTAAAGCGGTTTTACGCCCCAAAAATCTAAGCCTCAGAGACGAACTTGGCGCGGCTTTAGAGCGCTTAGAAGAAGTCGCCGCTTTATAAAAGTTCGATGGTATAGTCTGCATAGTGGTATTTCTTACTAGATTTCGTAAATGTTGCGTAGAAGCTCTAGTGGAAGAGGCTAAATCTGCATTTATTCTTATTATTTCTTTAGGGGCCATTTAGTCATTCTCCATATTTACAGCAAAGTCGCGGAGTCCGATTGGTGGTTAAATTTATGCTTTTACCGGCAACTTGGCATCTTTAAATCCATGTAGCGCAGACAATTGGTCTTTATCAATTTTATGAAACATTAGAAAGCTTAAGGTTCTAACCCAAAGTATGTCTAAGGCTTTAAATGCTAGGCCGGCTTAGTGTGATACATTTTACCTTGTTTAGGGCTTAAATGTGCATTTTTAGGGCTTTTTAGGATAAATTTAGGCTTAAAATCGCGCAAATATCAAATCTAAGTCTAGTCGCTGCTTATTTTTCATGGTTTTTATTGTGGGTATTTAACTATTTTATATCGTTTTTAATATCGCCTTAAGCTCTACTTAAACCTTACTTTAAACACCGCCTATATATGGTCTCAAATATCGGTATTAGTTGCCAAATCGGCTTGAACCTCGAACTTTGTCTAAAAAGCCAGCTTGAACATTCCCCCTAAAAGTTATCCTAGCTCACAATCCGAGTATGCAATTTTTTGCTATCTCACATTTTGATAACCACATACCTCTTATTTAAGGAATAAGGCTTTAATTTGCGTTAAGGTGGTATTAATTATGAAAAATTACGACTGTAAACTTTTAGGTAGTTTAGGTAAATATTTAAACTGATACATTTAAAAGCAAAACGTAATTTAGCCCCATATATTTAAAGATTAGACTTAGGTAGAGACGTATCCTAAATAAAATTAGGAAGCTTGAATTATAGATGTACCCCCTCCTAAGCCCCATCAATTATATGAATCGCATTAATGGCAGGCATGATCCATGAAACGACTACATTACAGCGCTATTTTTGTTTCAACTGTAACCATTCTTGGTATTAGCTCTTTAGTGGGCGTGGTTGGCTATTTACAACACGAATTTACGCTTAACCAAGAGATGCATGAAGTTGAAAAACAAGCTTTAAACGTGCGCCAAGCCATTATTGATAACTTTAAAGCCGAAGATTTTGCGGAAATCAATACTAAAGAGGACATGGATAAACCAATTTATCCTGCCATGCAAAAACTTCTTAATACCATTCGTATTTCGGCGGGCCTACGCTATCTCTACACTGCAAAAATCAATTCCTTAGGCGAATATATCTACGTTATTGATGGGCTCGATTACAATGCCTCTGATTTTGCGAAACCTGGCACCCCTATTGAAAAAGAACTTTATGCATATATGCGCGCTGGCCTACGTGGCGAAGTTATGATCTCCGACCATATTATGGATACCGAATGGGGGCCTGTTGTCACTGCTTATTACCCTATTTCCGTTCCAGGTCAATCAGAAGTTTTAGGGATTTTATGCATGGAGTTCGATATGACAGTTCTCCAGCAAAATCTTCAAAAATCCGTTTTAACTACTATTGCAATTGGGGTTTGCTCTAATATCCTAGGTTTGTCTTTGGTGTTGTTCTTCTTTATGCGTAATCGAAAACGTATTGTCACCAAAATGAAACAAACGGAGCGCCAAGCTGATGAATCAGCCTCCGTCCTACTTCATATGACTGAGCGCTCTGGAGTTGGGATTTTTGCTCTTAGCTTAGACGAAGATCGTGTCTTAATTTGTAATCAAGAATTCAAGCGCATTTATGGCATTACAGATGATGAATCTTTTAATTTTGAAAGATTCTTGCGTTTTTCAGACCGTTTAATGCCACCTAGTGAATATCGCGAACTTTGTGAAAAAATTCGTAATTTAGATTCTGCCCCTTCTGACGACATTAAATATGAATACCATTTACAGCCTGAAGGTACACAAAACTACATAGCGATTAATGGTATTTTTAGGCATGTAATAACCACGAGTGGTGAACGTATATTAGTAATTTCGGCGATTGATGTAACAGAACAAAATTTAAAGATAAATATCAATAACTTTGAGCGTGGCATGTTTAAGGAAGCATTGATTGCAAGTTCTTCCACTGCTGTTTTGGTGGACTTGCATTCCGGCAAAATTGAAAAATCATCCGTCTTTAAAGCCTCACCATATACCCAATCATTCTTCCAAAGTTCTGATTTCCCAATTGATTTGGATGCCTTCTTAGATAAGTTTTGCCGGGAAACCCAGCCGCTTGAAGTAACTAATGGTATACGTGCGGAAGCGTCAGTTTCATCCCTTTTAGGGGCCTGGAAACGAGGTGTTACCAATATAACTCGACGCTACACCTATGTAAAAGAACAGGTAAACTTTACCCTATTGATTCTTTTTTCCGAAAACAAAAACGATGGACACGTCTATGTGTGCATGATGACACATAGTTTGTCTAAAACCGCAGAAGAGCCAAGCAAGCTTTCAGCAAGCGGTAATGCAGCAACTGAAAATTGCATGGTAAACAAGTCCATCTTTTCTCCAAATTTTACTGAACGAGTTTTCCAAGAAATCAATTCGCCATTAAATGGACTGTTAAACATGCTTGAACTAGTTGAGCATTTCCATGTCACCCCGCAGCAGTTCTCTCAAACCTGTGACACTATGAAGCATACGGCGAATCGTATTGTGAACTTTGTGAACAATACTATCTATATCGAGCAAATAAAGAGCAATTCAGTAATACTAAGCCGTGAACTGGTTGATATCGTCGCCCTATTTAAAGAATGCGTTAATACTATTCAACCTCGCGCTCAGCGCCAAAATATAACCTGCATCTTTAATAACGAAGCGAACTTAAAATACCCTATGGTTTATGCTAGTCGTCATCATTTACACCAGATTATCATGAACTTAGCGGAAAATGCGCTTAACTACAATAAAGAAAATGGGCTCATAATTTTTGAATTACATTCCGAAGACAGCGCTGAACCAAATATGCAAAGTTGCCGCTTTACCATTAAAGATACTGGTAATGGCATGAGCGAAGAGTTTATGGAACATATCTTCGAGGGAGGAGAAGACTCAGAATCAGAACTTTCTGCTAAAGGTATAATTGGTTTAGGATTACCGGTTGTTCGTGGATTGCTTGCAGCTATGCATGGGCATTTGCGTTTAGTCAGCACCCCAGGTGATGGAGCTATCGCTGAATTTACCTTAAGCTTTGAAGGAGCGCTCAATAAGGAAATCCAAATTAATCCAGCAACTTCTTATCCATTAAAGGGTTTAAGTATTTTATTAGCAGAAGACAATATGTTAGGTGCCGAAATTCTCTCTTACATGCTAAATAATGCTGGAGCTAAAGTAAAGGTTTGTGCTAACGGTTCGGCAGCTCTTGAGGCGTTCCATGAATCTAGTGTGGGCGATTTCGATTTAGTGCTTACAGAAATCAAAATGCCAGTAATGGACGGTCTACTTGAAGCTAGAAGTATTCGTAATTCTGGGCATGCCCAACACAATTCCATTCCTATAATTGCATTAACTTCCTCGGCTTCAAGCAGTGCACTCCAAAAACTCGAAAAGATGGGAATTAACGATTATTTAGTTAAACCTGTTGAATGCACCTACTTAATTCAAAAGTTAAGCTACTGGGCACAGCATAAAGCTGATGAAGTGACTAATAAGCAGGATGCTAAAAATTCATCTTCGGCTACTGCTCTCGCTCCTAAAAACGATCCAGGTTTTACAGAAGAAGGCCATCGCGTGGTTAATTTCGAGGCCCCTTTAACTTGGGAACCTAAAAAGAAGAAAGCGCCTAAAAAAAACTAGAAAATCAGGCAAAAGCCTCAATGAACAAAACTGAAGTTAAGCCTAACACCACAAAAGTAAATGGTGGTGCGCCTAAAAAAGCAGCTGCAAACCAAGCTAAGAATTCAGGTTTAAATGAAGCCCCTAATGCTCCTAAGCCTCAAGGAACAAAAGAGGAATCTAAAAAACAGAATGAGCCTATGCCCGATAGCGAGTCGTACGTTTAATTAAGAAGCGGAGTATTCAGCGCCAAGAGCAAGGAGCGCAAAAGAGTATAAGAGCAAGGAGCGCAAAAGAGTATAAGAGCAAGGAGCGCAAAAGAGTATAAGAGCAAAGAGCGTAAGGAAAGCACCAAAGCAAGAAAAGCAAAGAGATAAAATAAGGTGTGTGGCAACCACTTATTTAACAGCGCTTGAAATCAAATTTTAACCGCCCTAGTAAAATTATGAGGCCTGTGTGGTCAAATTCTACTAGGGGTTTTTATACTCTTAAATCGCCACGTCAAAGTTCTTCTGAAATTTAATATTTTGCTTCTTATGGCTTTTTAAGTGAGACTTTGAATGATTGTTAAGGATTGCTGTTTAGTTAGGCTTTGAAAGATTGTTAATGATTGTTTTTTAATGTTTGGTTTTGTTTACACAAAAAAATACCCAGCCGAAGCCGGGTATTTGTCCAGTCATTAGTTTATTTAATATTATTATGATTTCTTGGAATCTTTTTTTTGTGCTTTATTTAGCAGCACTTGGGCATAATGATTCAGCGATCTTTTGACCATTGTATTCCATTCTATAACCTAAAGTTTCAACCTTAGGTAAAAGTTCTTGGTTACTAGCAGACTGGCACACTGAACCTGTTAAGCTATTGAGATAACTTTGCATTTCTGCGGGGATTACGGCTTTACGATTACGTGGGTGGTAGTCGAGCACGTAAAAGAGCTTACGGCCATCAGCATCAAGTCTAGTAATGCTCATGTCTTCATCAATTTTAATCGGAGCAGTTTCTTTAAAAGCAGGAATGAGTTTTTGTTGAATAAATTCAGCAGTGTATTCAACAGGCTTTTGTTCATCAGCAGCTGCTACAGTTGCTGGAGCTACCTTCTGAGTTGGAGCCTTAGTAACTTCATTAGTTGGAGTATTCACAGAGCTTGCTTGAGTGTTGTTATCACCGCAGGCGGCGGTAAGCAATGTTACGGCAGCTGCTGCTGATACTCTGATGGTACGCATTATATTCACTTTTAATCTTCCTTAAATATGGTTTGGATAAGCCATATATGTAATCAGTTATGAGGCGTCCTTTGGGACTCAAAATAAAATCATAGCTAATTGTGGCACAAAGTGCTATTAAATCTAAAAAATTTGACTAAATTTTGTTAGCTAAGTTCACCATTGCCCCAAATATTTCATAAAACCTTTATGAAATAAAGCTCTAAAAGCCAATTATGGAGTTTTTATCTTTGGGCTTGGTCTTAGCGAACTAACCTGTAATTTTTTCGAGTCAACGTATCTGACTGCCCCCACGGGCAAGCCCGTGGGGTTCTGATTGTCAAATGTAGCTTGTAATCGTACACCATTTTCAGCCTTTGGAGTTACAAGTGTAAATCTGTTTGAATCAGGACTTTCATTACCAAAGAGTCCTACGACCACATTAGCGGTAAATTTCTGATTTCTGAAGTGGGATTTGGTCCAATTGTCTAGGTCCATTTGGTCGAGGTACAAATTTAGGATATGATTTTTAAAAGGTTAAAGCTTAAAGCTTTTAATTTTAAAACCAAAAATCCAAGGGGATAACTCAAAAACTAAGACTCTGAACTTCAACTTCGTAAAGAAAGGTTTTTTGGTAACTAAAGCGCCGTTAAGGCCTTAAATAATTCTTCAAGCTCTAAAGATATGTCCTCACGGGCTTTATTACTAGTTAAAGCTGATGCTTGGCGCGCTAAAACTATAATGCGTTCATATAGCTGCACTTCCCGTGGATTATCAAAGTTAATAGCCCGATATGGGATGGTAGATAAAGGTTTTTCTGCAAAAACTACTACCCCGCCTTTAACTACGCCCACGTTTTTAATCCATGTAAAAACCATGTGGCTTGAGAGCCACGCTAAGATATACCAAATATCTTCACGGCAGTCGTCGTTAGGCACTAAAGCTACGATATCTTGCACTGGCATAATGTAGCTTGGCGCTACACAAAATCTAATGTAGTTACGGGCCGTAATACGTTCCTTGCAAGGCACTAGTAACCGAGGTTTGGGTCTTTTAAAGAGCTTTTGGCTGCGCGGAAAGGCAAATTCCCACAACTTTAATTTTTGACCGTAATCATAGCGCCCTTCTAATTCCGTTTTGTGCGCTTCGAATCTTTTCCAGGCCGTAGGAAACTTGGCTTGAAATTTAGCTTGAGTTAACTTTTCTTGTAGGAAGAAGTAGCGCGCTTCTTTCGTGTAACCATAACGGACTAGGTCTTTTGATTTTATTACTCTAATCAAAGCCTCTTGTTCTTGAGGTGGTAAATCATAGTCGGTAAAGTTAAACGTGGCATCATGTCCTGAGACCATGCCACTTCCAATATCTAAGACATCGCCTAGCGTCGTGATTAAACCATTTTTTGGGGTGCAGGCTTTTTTTAATCGATCTAATTCGCTTTGGGTTTTCTTACTTATAAGGCGCCATAGACCATCAGCAGTAAATTGCGTAATAGCTTCCGTAGTAAAGTGCGAAAGTTGTAGCCCTTCTGGAAGTTTGACCCATCTTTTAGGGAACGTATGCACTAATAACGGAATTTCTTTAGCGTCCTGCGGGGTTAATATGGGGTTATAGTTTTGGACCTTGTTTTGCTTGTATGCTTGATTAGAGCTATCTAAGTTGCTTTTTCTATCTAAGGGATTGGATTTACTTAAGTTATTAGAGCTATTAGAAGTATTAGAATTAGTAACATCTTCCTCGAGCTGAGATTCACTTTCTTTAGACTCAGAGTTTTGTTTTACTCCAAACTTAACATAATGAAAAATTACCACAGAGGTGTTGACGTCTTCAAAGATATCATTTTCTTGAAAGGTAAAGATTTGTTTTAAGTAACCATGTTCGGCCATATAGCGTCTCATACCTTGAGCATGCATATTGTTTAACCAATAGTCGCTCACGATAAAGATTAGCTCCCCACCTGGCTTTAAATGGGCAATGGCTTTTAAAATAAAGGCAAAAGAGTAATCACAGTAGTGATTACAGTACTTACTCCATAATGGATCTGCCTCGAGCAGTTCTTGTTCAGCTTTAGGGATATGGCGCCATTTAACGTAAGGTGGATTACCAATAATTAAATCGTAAGTAAATTCTTGGGGCTCAAGTGGAACTTCTAAAAAGTCTTGCTTCTTTATTTTGGTGTTTCGTTTTATTAACGCGGGGTCTATTTCATAAGCCGTAATATGCCTAAAGCCAGCCTTACTTAAAGCTTGTACAAATACCCCTTCACCGGCGCATGGTTCTAACACTTTTGCGCTAGTAGAAACAGAGGTTAAGGAGAGCATAAATCTTGCGAGATCAGGGGGAGTAAAATATTGCCCTAAATCGCTATTTGTGGAATTAGCTTTAAGTTTGCGAGGTGCAGGTTTGGCAGTACTTTTAAGAAAAGATGGCATAAAAATCCTAAAATGCGGCTTAAAACGTTTTTAGAGTCCAAAGTTTGGACTGTATTTTACACGTTTTAATGAAGGTTTAGCACTATTTAACCTAGAGCATGGCGCTTTTAAGGTTTCCAACCTTATTCTAGCTTGTGGTTTTTAAAAACCAAAGCTTACTGTGCTTAGTAGCCTAATTGTGTTTTTCATAGCGCTACAGCTATACTTTTTCTGAGCACTGTAATATTACTTTCCTTAATCCCGCTCCCACCAATTACGCATAGACCATTGTGAAAATGGTCTTCTGAGGCGATAGTCGTAACTTGGCCCGGCAATAGCTTCAGCCAATGCGAAAATAATATTGATGAGGAAAATAGTGAACCGCACTAGCATCACGAAGATAAAGGCGATAATAGTCCAAATAATTAACGCCATGGTCTTTGGTAAATGCCGGAAACGATAAGCGGTGTCTTTAATAAAGATAGTCAGTGCACTAGCGTACATATCTTTTGTGTCAACCGTATCATCAAGCTTGAAATTTGGTTTATCGTCAAGCGACCCGCAAGCGGCGAACATACGTCTTAAATCAGAAGCCTTACTTATATTGTAAAGAGGTACTCGTTCAAGATCTGAACACCCTTCGAACATCGAAGACATATCGCTAATATGCGAAGTATCAATTAGGGGGGCTTTTTTGAGGTTCTTTAAATTATAAAATAAACCTCTTAAAGACCGAACACGCACGCCTGGAATAATCTTAAAATTAATTTCCTTAAGTTTATTTCGTGATTTGCGATCCATCTTGGCAAAGGGAGATGTTCTCTTCGTGGTATTGTAGTTGATGGTTAAAGTTTTTAGAGTCCCTTCTTCCATCGCTTTTGTGATATCTTGCGTGAGTTCTAAAGGTGAATTAAGCACGGGATTACGCTTGCGATACGGGCAGTTAAAGAACATTTCAGCCATATTCTTGGCCCTGGAAAAATCAAATTCAGGAATTTCCTCAAGCGCGCGGCATGACATAAACATTCGGCTAACGTCTGAAACATGAGAAGTATCCATAAGTGGCAATCTAGTAAGCGCAGTAGCCCCTAAAAACATGGCGCTGGCACTAACAACAGAACTCATATCAAGCGCCGGAATAGTAGTTAAAGCTACTGCGTTCATAAACATTGAACTCATGTTCCAAACTTTTGAGGTATCAAGTTTTGGGATTGTTTTGAGCGAACCGCAACCACAAAACATACCACTCATATTGTTGCAGCTTGAGGTATCAAAGGCCGGAATTTCCTTTAGTTGAGTGCAACCTAAAAACATACGGTTCATGTCTTTAACGCGGGAAGTATCAAATAAAGGCACTTCTTGAAGGGAGCTACAGCCATAAAACATGCCGGCAGTTGACTCTACCTGTTCACCTAAAATTATGGGGCATGTGATGCGTTTTAACGTGTTAAGCCCAGAAAACGGACTATTACTTCCAAGGCAGACATCAGGATTAAGCGGATTATATTCCATCTTTATTTGGTAATTGATGGTGATAGAATCAAATTCTCCATTTTGGAGGCGTGACCCAAAATTTGAACCTAAAACATTGGGATCGGTGATGACGATATTACGGATAGAGTCTTGCTCTTCTTTAAATGAAAAATAACCCATATTTGATCCTAATCCTAACTTTAACTAAAATTCTCTTTCCATTAAATAGAGCTTAAAGAGCCTTAAAAAGCTTATTTTTGGGATTGAGCTTCTTTGGAAGGAGCATTATCAGTTACTTTTACGGCAGTTGCCATATGCGCCTCAACAGGCATTGTTTTCACGCGCATACTATCATTCTCAAAATCATAAATATTTTCCCACTCAGAGCGAGCCTTTTGGGTTAAAAGGTTAGACTTGTTAAAGGTTCCATTCATGGTTTTAGCGCTTGAGGTATCGAGGAGTGGTAGTTTTTCTAAAGCCCAAGTGTCCGCAAACATTCGGTCAAAGTCTTCAACCTTACTCGTATCAAATTTAGGGATGGCCTTAATTACGTGCGCCCCTGAAAACATCCACTTAGTATATTTTAAGTTTGGAGTTTTAAAATTAGGGACTTCTTTTAATGCATAAGCTCGGGCAAACATGCCACGCATATCGGTAACGTTTAAGGTGTTATATGTTGGAATGTGTTCTAACTTCTCGCAATGCTGAAACATATAACTCATATCAGTTACGTTTGAAGTGTCATAAAGAGGTACTGACTCTAAGGATACATTCCACGCGAAAAGACTTTTCATGGAAGTAACGTTACGAGTTTCCATTACCGGGCCTGCTTTTAACTCCGATAAAGCAGCAAACATGCAATCAAATGAAGTACCATTGGGGCCGGCTATAATCTTAAATGGAATTTCTCTAATTGGTTTTTCTAGATTCGCTAAATGAAATGGATTGCTCCTATTTACGACTTTATGGTCATATTCAGGAACTTCATCTCCTTTAGTGCAGCTTAAAGGGAAATTCATGGTAAGCGAATGTAGCGTACCGTCGATAATTCCCTTAAGAATCTCTGGAGTAATATCTTCTGGACTATTTAACACTGGGTTTTGCGCCCGACTCGCATCAAAGTACCAAAACCCACCACCGATAGCGGCCACAAGAGCAATTAGATTTACAATCTTTGGGTTGAGATGCTTCTTCGGTCCTAAGTCAGACTTAAATGAATCGGTTCTATTAGAGTTTGAGCTTTGGTTTGAAGTTTGAGACACAGCTTCATCCTTATATTCAGCTTCATGGCAAGTCTCTCGGGCGGTTTGGGCCTTCTGACTGCTCCCACGGGCAAGCCCGTGGGGTTCTGATTGTCAAGTGTAGCTTGTAATCGTACACCATTTTCAGGCTTTGGAGTTACAAGTGTAAATATGTTTGAATCAGGACTTTCATTACCAAAGAGTCCTACGACCACATTAGCGATAAATTTCTGTTTTACGACAAGGAAGTACAGTCAATCTTCCTAACGTTTAGATTATATATTGATCCATGCTAATGTCAAGTGGTAGAATTATAGTTTTTCATAGAAAAGCGACTTTCATCCGACACACAAGCGTGTGGGTTTTACACCGCAATTTATAACACGCATTCGATTTCAAATACGCAAATACCCATTTACACTTTACGCACAGGGACAATCACAGTTTTATTTATTATTGTTAGGCCAGGCTCTAAAATGTTTTTTTACTGTGTTTCATGTAGCTGCCACTATTGATTTAAACAAAATAAAGTTTTGGTTTTAAAATTCAATGCCATAGCAATAAGAAAAAAAATTATGACTCTAGTTCTAAAGACGAGTAACGTACGCTCCGGTCCTTAAAGGGCGTTTTGCTTTTAAACTAGGTAAATAAAGGCCAATAGCCTAAGTCCGTAGAAGCAAACTGCATGCAATATATTATAGGAAAAAATCTTCTTGTAAGCCTTGTTTTTAGGGAGATATACGTACCAAAGTAGACTTCGTGTACAGCATTTATATTTAAAAAAACTAGCTTTCTATGGAGGTTTATTGGTTTTTAAGGTTATGTTTTTGTTTTTACGATAGGTTTTGCCGTTCTCATTTTAAGATCTGCAATCTAGCTCTATCTCTGAGTTTTGGTTGATTTTTATTTCGCTACTTTTATTACTTTTGCTTCTAAGCTTTTATTTAAAACAATTGATAGGAGCAAGTAGTTTTAGTTCTATGAACTTGAAGGATTATTCTGGTTATTCGGGGCTTTTGAGCCTAAACTCATCCTAAACATCCACTAAAAATGTAAATTTTTCTTAAAAATTGACCGGACTCAGATAACTTTACGCTTTCAGGTGGTGTGAACGGACAAATACCGTGCGCTCTTAAAAAATTGTGCTAGAATTCACTCAAATTTTTTTAGCTAGCGGAAGTTTATCATTTTTTCTAAGAACGGTTTGATTTTGGCTAAAACCCCTATCGATCCATTAATTGTGGCGTTAATGCGTGCATGATTTAATGTTTTAAAAAATGGCTCAATAGATAACGACGCATGTAACCACTTCCTGCTTTGAGTAACATTCTCTATGTCAGATACAGCAAAAAACAATTTAACTCAAGATTCAAAAGCTTCAACCATCCAAGCTTCAAATGACGCTTCTAATGGGGCCATAAAAAACTCCGCCTCCAATACCGACTATGCAACCGATTTAGTCTTTGGGCTTGAAGACCGTCCTCCTTTGAAGCAAACTTTATTCGCCGCCTTTCAGCATTTATTAGCTGTGTTTGTTGCGATTATCACACCACCTTTAATTATTGCCGGAGCCTTAGGTTTAAAGCTTGAAGAAACTAGTTATCTTGTTTCCATGGCTTTACTTGCTTCTGGCATCTCAACCTTTATTCAATGTCGCACTATAGGCAAGATTGGATGCGGGCTTTTGTGTATTCAAGGGACCTCATTTTCATTTATCTCCCCAATTATCAGTGCCGGTTTAGCCGGTGGCTTAGCTTCAATCTTTGGGGCGGTAATTGCAGCTTCCACTGTTGAAATGTTTATTAGCCGCGTGCTTAAGTTTACCCGTAAGATAATCACTCCGCTCGTTTCTGGGATAGTAGTAACTTTAATCGGGATGAGCCTCATCAAAGTTGGTATCACCGCTTGTGGCGGTGGTTTTTTAGCTAAGGAAAATGGCACCTTCGGTTCAATGGAAAACTTAGGCTTGGCCACTATTGTAATCTTAGTTACTTTGTTCTTTAACCGTAGCTCTAACAAATACTTACGTATGAGTTCTATTGTGCTTGGGTTAATCGCGGGTTTTGTGGCCGCAGCTTGTCTTGGACGCGTAGATTTTAATAGCATGGGTAACCTTGGTGGGTTTAATTTAGTAGTACCATTTAAGTATGGTTTAAGCTTTGACCCGGCTGCTATTATTGGCCTTGGGATTGTATATTTAATTACCGCAATTGAAGCCTACGGTGACGTTACAGCGAACTCTCTTATTTCCGGACAGCCAATTGAAGGCCCTGTTTTTGAAAAGCGCGCCTCAGGTGGGATCTTAGCTGATGGCTTTAACTCCATGTTAGCTGGTTGCCTAAACTCTTTCCCTAATTCAATCTTTGCCCAAAACAACGGCATGATTCAACTTACAGGGGTTGCTTCTCGCTACGTTGGGTATTTTATTGCGGCTATGCTCGTCATACTTGGGATGTTCCCTATCGTCGGTAAAGTCTTTGCTTTAATCCCAGATCCTGTTTTAGGTGGGGCAACCTTATTGATGTTTGGGACTGTAGCTGCAGCCGGTATTAAGATCATTTCAACCCAAAGAATGGATCGTAAAGCTATTTTAGTTATGGCTTTAAGTTTCTCTTTTGGTCTTTCTGTAGAATTAGTGCCTGAAATTTTAAACCACTTCCCTAAGACCATTTCCTCTATCTTCTCCTCAGGGATTACAACTGGTGGTTTGGTTGCTATTTTATCTAATGCGTTAATTCACATTAAAGAAGAACCAAAGAAAGAAGAAGTTAAAAAGGATGAGGCCTAGAAGGAAGAAGCCAAGAAGAGTGTGGCTTAATCAATAGAGTCCTTAAGGGAAATGGCTTAGAAGCTCCCTGCTAAATAAAAGATTATTGCGTTAAACAATCATGAGGTGATCAATAACGAAAGTTAAAAAGATCACCTAATTTGAGATCATCTACTCTGATAATCTCAGATCAACTTCATGATAACCTACACATCTTCATTGGCGCATGCTTATCCCTATCATCCTCATTGTGTTTGTACGAATAGAAGAGCATGAAGCGGTGCTTCATATCATGGTACAAAGTGCCATAGAGTACGAATACATGACTTTCACAATCCGGACAAGTCCAAATGATGAGTCAATCACTCAATATTTATCCCCGAAGCTCGGGATCAAGGTCCACATTCACCGACTCCCAAAGGTCGAACTCGCCCTTATGATGGCAGTGCGGGCACTCCATTTGTTCTTTGTGATACTTTGACATGGGCTACATGTTTTATATTAGGTGGAGGATGATAAATCATCCGTTATCTTATCTCAGCAAATATAACTCGAAATATAACTCGAAATATAACCGAAATACAACCGATTTATAACCGAAATATAACCGATTTGTAACCGAAATATAACCGATTTGTAACCGATTTATAACCGAAATATAGCCGAAATATAGCCGAAATATAGCCGAATTATAGCCGAATTATAGCCGAATTATAGCCGAATTATAACCGAATTATAACCGAATTGCGATGAAAATCATTTGAAAATAAGCCGACTCACATACTTGCTCATTGATTCTGACTGCTCCCACGGGCAAGCCCGTGGGAGCAGTCAGAAAGGGCTTCGCGTATGGTGTAATCGTCATACTGCTTCGTGGTGTCAGGGAAGAGCGTACCACCAGGCAACTCATGCATCGTCTTATTGCGTATGATAGAGTCGATATAATTGGTGTAAATTTAAAAAATTGGGCCACGCCCTAATAAACCTTGTAAAATATTAATTACCAACATTCATATTTATATAAGGAAAGGGAAATGGCCCAACAAGCTAATCTTACACTAGAACTAGACAAAGTTAAAGATCAATTATTATGCCAAGAAGGCGCAGGAGTAGCACAGCTTGTTAGTGCCAAACTGAAAATGTAGAAATTCGCCAAAGTGAAAATGTCGTTTTTTCAGCTAAAATTTCTTTATAGACCATATAAAGGAGTTTTGTATGAGAAAAGACATAGCAGAAACACTGAGGGAATTTTTAATGAATGGTATAAAACCAAACTACTCAAAAATAGCAAAGCAATTTAATTGCGATGCAAGAACTGTAAAAAGGTATTTTTTAAACTGCCAAAACTTAAAAAGAAAACCAAGAGTTGTAGTAAAAGTTTTGGATGCTTATGAAGAATTAG
>OIZS01000104.1_pt1 | contig 44731 bp, 36 predicted proteins | sample 1588641 | NCBI WGS metagenome assembly OIZS01 (sample SAMN03283240) | human gut metagenome | biome: human-associated habitat; material: feces | host: Homo sapiens | place: Peru | collected 2012
CCTTCCCCGCCATATCGCTGTTATTATGGACGGCAACGGCCGCTGGGCGAAAAAACGCGGCCTGCCCCGCACGGCGGGGCACAAGGTGGGCGCGGAGGTGTTCCGCGACATCGCCACCTACTGCAAGGAGCTGGGCGTGGAATACCTGACGGTATACGCCTTCTCCACGGAGAACTGGAAGCGGCCCGCCGACGAGGTGAACACCATCATGGGGCTTTTGGAGCAGTATCTCCATGAGGCCATCGACACCATGGAGAGGGATCACATCCGGCTGCGGTTCTTCGGGGACATGAGCGTACTGTCGCCGGAGCTGCAGGCGCTGGCGCACCGGACGGACGACATCTCCACCCATTATGACGGCTTTCAGGCCAATATCTGCCTGAACTACGGAGGACGGGCGGAGCTGCTGCGGGCGGCGCAGCGCTGCGCGGAGCGGGGTCTGGACTGGACGGAGGAGAATCTCTCCGCCAACATGTACTCCGCCGGTATCCCCGACCCGGAGCTGGTCATACGACCCGGCGGGGAGATGCGGCTTTCCAACTTCCTGCTGTGGCAGTGCGCGTACAGCGAGCTGTATTTCTGCGACACGCTGTGGCCGGATTTTACCCGGCAGGAGCTGGATAAGGCCATTATCGACTATCAGCGGCGGGACCGGCGGTTCGGCGGCGTGAAATGAGGTGACGACCATGAAACAGAGAATATTGGTGGCGGTCGTGGGCGTGCCGGCGCTGATCGGCGTGCTGTGCTTTGCCCCGGACTGGGCCACGGCGGTGCTGGTGGCGGCGCTGTGCGTCATCGGGTGCCACGAGTTTATGGGCGCCGCCGCCCCGGAGAAGGCGGCGCACTGGTGGGGACTGGCGGCTACGCTGTCGGTGTTCACGGTGTTCACGGTGTATTTCAGCGGCGGCGCGTTCGCCGGGAGCACCGTGCAGAAGATCATGACATGGCTGCTGGCGGCGCTGATCGTGGTGATGTTCATCGCGGCGGTGCAGGCCTACGGCAAGGACGACGAGCTGGATTTCCCGGACATCAGCGCCATGGCGGTGTCGGGACTGGTGATACCGCTGGCGCTGGGCTGTCTGGTGCGGCTGCGGATGCTGGAATACGGCGCGGGGCTGGTGCTGATCCCGCTGGTGTCCGCGTTTATGAGCGACTCACTGGCGCTGTTCGGCGGGATGCTGTTCGGAAAGACGAAGCTGGCGCCCAGGGTCAGCCCCAAAAAGACCCGCGAGGGCGCGGTGAGCGGTCTGGTGGGCGGCATGGTGGGCATGATCCTGTTCCGCATCGTCTTCTTCCTGTGCACGGAGGTGCAGCTGCACATAGGCTGGTGCGTGGCGCTGGGCTTCGTGGGCGCGGTGATGGGTCAGCTGGGCGACCTGAGCTTTTCCTGCGTAAAGCGGCAGTGCGGCATCAAGGATTACGGGCGGCTGCTGCCGGGACACGGCGGCGTGCTGGATCGGTTCGACAGCGTGATCTTTGCCGCGCCGGTGACGTGGATGCTGGTAAACGCGGCGACACTGTATTGAGGGAATACATAATGACGAAAACCATCGCCCTGCTGGGCGCCACCGGCTCCATCGGACGGCAGACCCTTGAGGTGGCGCGGGAGCTGGGTATATCCGTGGCGGCGCTGACCGCCCACACACAGATAGACCTGTTAGAGCAGCAGGCGCGGCAGTTCATGCCGCGCCTTGCGGTGCTGTATGACCCCGACGCGGCGCGGGAGCTGGAAAAACGGCTGCGGGGCACCGGTATCGAGGTGCTGGCCGGGGAGGAGGGGCTGCTGGCGGCGGCCTCGCTGGACGAGGCGGACACGGTGGTGACCGCCGTGATGGGCAGCGTGGGGCTGCGTCCCACGCTGGCGGCCATCGAAAAGGGCAAGCGCATCGCGCTGGCCAACAAGGAGACGCTGGTGTGCGCCGGGGAGCTGGTGATGGACGCGGCGGAGAGATACGGCGCGGAGATCGTGCCGGTGGACTCGGAGCACAGCGCGGTGTTCCAGTGCTTACAGGGGTGCCGGGATCGCCGGGAGGTGCGGCGCATCCTGCTGACCTGCTCGGGAGGGCCGTTTTACGGTAAGACCTTCGGGGAGCTGGAGGGTATGACGGCGGCGGACGCCCTGCGCCATCCCAACTGGCACATGGGGCCGAAGATCACGGTGGACTCCGCCACGCTGATGAACAAGGGGCTGGAGATCATCGAGGCCATGCGGCTGTACCGGCTGCCGGTGGAGCAGGTGCAGGCGGTGATCCACCGGCAGAGCATCGTCCATTCGCTGGTGGAGTTCCGGGACGGGGCGCTGCTGGCGCAGCTGGGCACGCCGGACATGAAGCTGCCCATCCGCTACGCCATGACGTATCCCCATCGGGCGGAAAGCCCGGACGCGCCGCTGGATCTGCTGACGTGCGGGGCGCTGACCTTCGACCGGCCGGACGAGGAGGCGTTTCCCTGTCTGCGGCTGGCGCGGGAGGCGGCTGCCGTGGGCGGCACGGCCTGCGCCATACTCAACGGCGCCAACGAAGCGGCGGTGGGACTGTTTTTGCAGGGGAAGCTGGGCTTCAACGACATCCCCCGGCGGGTGGAACGGGCGCTGGAGCGCATGGAGGTGCAATATCAGCCAAGCCTTGCGGATATACTGGAGGCAGACAGGGCGGCGCGGCGCGCCGTGCTGTGACATCCGGAAAAGGAGCTTGCATACATGATCGTGTATATCATAGCGGCGCTGCTGGTGTTCGGCGTACTGATCGCCGTACACGAGCTGGGCCACTTTCTGGCGGCCAAGGCCTGCGGCGTGCGGGTCAATGAGTTCGCCATCGGCATGGGGCCGGCACTGTGGAAAAAGCAGAAGGGCGAGACGCTGTACTCCCTGCGGGCGTTCCCGGTGGGCGGCTTCTGCGCCATGGAGGGCGAGGAGGAGAAATCCGACGACCCGGCGGCGCTGAGCAACCAGGGCTTCTGGCAGAAGCTCATCATTTTCGCGGCGGGCGCGGCCATGAACTTTGTGGCGGGGCTGGTCATTATTTTCTGCCTGTACGCGCCGGCACAGGGGTTTTATCAGCCGGTGATCTCCGGCTTTGCCGACGGCTGCCCGCTGGAGAGCGCCGGGGGCTTGCAGACCGGCGATAGGATCGTGGCCATCGACGGCGAGCGGGTGTATGTGTACAGCGACATCAATTTGCTGTTCAGCCTGAACAAGACCGGGGTATTCGACCTGACGGTGGAGCGGGACGGACAGAAGGTGCAGCTGAAGGACTTTGCCATGGAGCGGCAGACGTACACCGACCAGAGCGGGAACGAGTACAGCGGCTACGGCATCTATTTCGGCGCGAAGGCGGCTACCTTCGGCGACAAGCTGGCGTATACATGGAACAACGCCGTGGATTTCGTGCGGATGGTGCGGCTGAGCTTACAGATGCTGCTGAGCGGGCAGGCGGGGCTGCGGGATCTCAGCGGCCCGGTGGGTATCGTGTCCACCATGGTGCAGGTGGGCGAGCAGGCGGAGACGACCCGGGCGGCGGTGGAGAACATCGCCTATATCGCGGCGCTGATCGCGGTGAATCTGGCGGTGATGAACCTGCTGCCGCTGCCGGCGCTGGACGGCGGACGGATATTCTTCCTGTTCGTCAACGCGGTGGCCATGCTGCTGTTCAAAAAGCAGATACCGGCCAAGTATGAGAACTATATCCACTTTGCGGGGCTGATCCTGCTGCTGGCGCTGATGGTGGTGCTGGTGTTCAGCGACGTGGGGAAGCTCATCAAATAACAGGAGGCGAAGGACTGTGACAAGAAGGATCCAGGTGGGCGCGGTGCCGGTGGGCGGCGGCGCGCCGGTGAGCATACAGTCCATGTGCAATACGGCTACTGAGGACGTGGAGGCCACCGTGCAGCAGATCCGCCGGCTGGAGCAGGCGGGCTGCGACATCGTGCGGGTGGCGGTGCCCACGGAGGAGGCGGCGCGGGCGATACCGGCCATCAAGAGGGGCATACGCATCCCGCTGGTGGCGGACATCCATTTTGACTACAAGCTTGCGCTGCTGTGCATTGACGGCGGCGTGGACAAGATTCGCATCAATCCGGGAAACATCGGGTCGAAGGAGCGGGTGCGCGCCGTGGCGGACGGCTGCCGGGAGCGGGGCATCCCCATCCGGGTGGGTGTCAACGGCGGGTCGCTGGAAAAGGATCTTTTGCGGAAGTACGGCGGCGTCACCGCCGAGGCGCTGGCGGAGAGCGCGCTGGGGCATGTGCGCCTGCTGGAGGACTGCGGCTTCGGGGATATATGCATCTCCGTAAAGTGCTCCCGTGTGCCGGTGAACATGGCGGCCTATGAGCTGCTGCACGAGCGGGTGGACTATCCGCTGCATCTGGGCGTGACCGAGGCGGGAACGCCGGAGATGGGCGTGCTGAAATCCGCCATCGGCATCGGCGGGCTTTTATGCCGGGGCATCGGTGATACGCTGCGGGTGAGCCTCACCGCCGACCCGGTGGAGGAGGTCACGGCGGCGAAGAAGATATTGCAGGCGGCGGGCATACGGCGGACGGAGCCTGATCTGATCGCCTGTCCCACCTGCGGGCGGACGCAGTACGACATGCTGCCCATCGCCCGGGAGGTGGAGCGGCGGCTGAAGGACTGCCATAAGCCCATCACTGTGGCGGTGATGGGGTGCGTGGTCAACGGCCCCGGCGAGGCCGCCGCCGCGGACGTGGGCATTGCCGGAGGCCGCGGCGAGGGACTGCTGTTCGCCAAGGGCAAGATCCTGCGGAAGGTGCCGCAGGAGCAGCTGGTGGACGAGCTGTTCCGGGAGATCGAGAAGCTGTAATGGGCGATAGGGGATAGACATGGCGGAAAAAGTACCGTTTTTTACATTGTTTGAGAGCTTTCAGGCGCCGCGCCAGCTGCGGCTGCTGCTGCACGACGCCTGCGCCGTCAGCGGTGTGCTGGATCGGGAGGCGCGGACGCTGGAGGTGCAGATCGAGTGCGGCGAGACGCTGCCCCAGGCGGCGCAGGACGCCCTGCAGCAGATGCTGGCGCAGCAGTACGATCTGCGGCGGGTGCTGCTGCACTTCCGGGGGATGAGCGCCCAGAAGGGCGACAGCGGGATGGTATGGGGCAAGCCCTTCACCGGAAAGGTCACGCCCATACGGGAGCTGAATATCAAGATGGGGAATGCCATTGTGGAGGGGCGCGTGTTCAAGGCGGAGTGCTATGAGACGCGGCGCAAGGGCATGTGGACGCTGAATTTCAACATCACCGATGAGCACGGCTCCGTGGCGGTGCGCAAGGCCATGGACGAGAAGGAGGCCAAGGTGCTGGGCGGCGCCGTCAGCGACGGCATGTGGCTGCGCATACAGGGCAAGGTGGAGCTGACCTACGACGGCAGGGACATCGTGCTGCGGCCGGTGAATATCATGAAGGCCGCCCACCCCGGACGGCAGGACAACGCGCCGGAGAAGCGGGTGGAGCTGCATCTGCATACCCAGATGAGCAGCATGGACGCCCTGACGGACGTGGGCAAGGTGGTGAAGCAGGCGGCGGCCTGGGGACACCCGGCCATCGCCATCACCGACCACGGCACGGTGCAGGCGTTCCCCAAGGCGCGGGACGCGGCCAAGGGAAAGATCAAGGTGCTGTACGGCGTGGAGGGGTACTACGTCAACAATCTGGACGACCGAATCGCCGTACACGGCGCGCAGGATCAGGACTTTGACGATGAGATCGTGTGCTTCGACATTGAGACGACGGGTCTGAAGGTGACGCGGGAGGCCATCACGGAGATCGGCGCAGTGGTGCTGAAGAACGGAAAGATCACCGAGACGTTCCAGACCTTCGTGAACCCCGGTCGGCGGCTGACGCCGGAGATCATCGGGCTGACGGGCATCACCGACGCCATGCTGGCGGACGCGCCGTCCCTGAAGGAGGCGCTGACGGCCTTTTTGCAGTTCGTGAACGGGCGGGTGCTGGCGGCGCACAACGCGGAGTTCGACATCAGCTTCATCCGCGCCGGATGCCGGAAGGTGGGGCTGGAATTCGAGCCGACGTACATCGACAGCCTGATATTGGCGCAGAACCTGCTGCCGGAGCTGCACAAATACAAGCTGGACATCGTGGCGGAGCACCTTGACCTGCCCGCCTTCAACCACCACCGGGCGTCGGACGACGCGGGGATGGTGGGCTATATGCTGGTTCCGTTCTTCGAGAAAATGCGGCGGGAGCTGGGTATTTCCCGTTTGCAGGAGATCAACGGGGAGATGGAGAAGCTGCGGCCGCTGGGCGGCGGCAGCCGTCACCCCAAGCACATCATTATTCTGGCCAAGAACAAGCTGGGGCTGAAGCACCTGTATCAGCTGGTGTCCGCGTCCAACCTGAAATACTTCAAGCGCTATCCCATCATCCCCAAGACGGAGCTGGTGACGCACAGGGAGGGACTGATCATCGGCTCGGCCTGCGAAGCGGGCGAGCTGTTCCGGGCGGTGGCGGATCACAAGGACTGGGCGGAGCTGCGGCGCATTGCGTCGTTCTACGACTATCTGGAGATACAGCCCATCTGCAACAATATGTTCATGCTGCGCAACGGCACGGTGCAGTCGGAGGAGGAGCTGCGGGAGCTGAACCGCACCATCGTCCGGCTGGGACGGGAGCTGGGGAAGCCGGTGTGCGCCACCGGCGACGTGCACTTCCAGGAGCCGGAGGACGAGGTGTACCGGCACATCCTGCTGGCCAGCAAGAAGTTCGCGGACGCGGACGCGCCGCTGCCCATCTACTTCAAGACCACGGAGGAGATGCTGGAGGAGTTCGCCTATCTGGGTCAGGAGGAGGCACACCGGGTGGTCATCGCCGACCCGCGCTCCATCGCCGACCGCATCGAGGAGATCGAGCTGCTGCCGCCGGGACGGTTGTTCCCGCCGCGGCTGGAGAACTCCGAGCAGGAGCTGCACGACAAGGTGTGGAACAAGTGCCACGAGCTGTACGGCGACGAGCCGCCGCAGCTGGTCGTGGATCGATTGAACGTGGAGCTGAAGAGCATTCTGGGCAAGTACGACGTGGTGTATATGTCCGCCCAGAAGCTGGTGCAGCGGAGTCTGGAAAACGGCTATCTGGTGGGCAGCCGAGGGTCGGTTGGCTCGTCGCTGGTGGCGTATATGTCGGGCATCACGGAGGTGAACTCCCTGCCGCCCCACTACCGCTGCCCCAAATGCCGCCACACGGAATTCGTCACCGACGGCAGCTACGGCTGCGGCGCGGACATGCCGGACAAGGAGTGCCCGGAGTGCGGGACAAAGTACGTCAAGGACGGATTCGACATCCCCTTTGAGACGTTCCTGGGCTACGGCGGCGGCAAGGTACCCGATATCGACCTGAATTTCTCCGGTGAGTATCAGGCGCGGGCGCACCAGCACGCCATCGAGATGTTCGGCAAGACGCAGGTGTTCCGGGCAGGCACCATCGGTACGCTGGCGGAAAAGACCGCCTTCGGCATGGTGAAGAAGTATCTGGAGGAGCGGGGCGAGAGCGCCGGCAACGCGGAACTTGACCGGCTGACGCTGGGGTGCGTGGGCGTGCGGCGCACCACGGGGCAGCACCCCGGCGGCCTGGTGGTGGTGCCGGACGACATGGATGTGGAGGATTTCACCGCGGTGCAGCACCCGGCGGACGATCCCGACAGCGACACCGTGACCACCCACTTTGAGTACCACTGCATGGAGGATAACCTGCTGAAGCTGGATATGCTGGGACACGATGACCCCACCATGATCCGGATGCTGGAGGATCTCACCGGCGTCAACGCGCGAGCCATACCGCTGGACGACCCGGATACCATGAGTATTTTCACGTCCTCCAAGGTGCTGGGCTTTGAAAACGACGAGATACTGGGCCCCACCGGGGCGGTGGCTATCCCGGAGTTCAACACCCGGTTCACCCGCGGCATGCTGATGGACACCATGCCCAAGGACTTCAACACGCTGGTGCGGCTGTCCGGCTTCTCCCACGGCACCGACGTGTGGCTGGGCAACGCCCGCGACCTGATCGTGGGCGGCACGGCCAGCGTTCTGGAGACGGTGGGCTGCCGCGACGATATCATGCTGTATCTCATCTCCATGGGGCTTGACCCCAAGATGAGCTTCAAGATCATGGAGGCTGTCCGCAAGGGCAAGGTGAAGAAGGGCGGCTTTCAGGAGGGCTGGGAGGAGGCCATGCGGGAGCATCAGGTGCCGGACTGGTACATCGGCTCGCTGGCCAAGATCGGCTATCTGTTCCCCAAGGCCCACGCCGTGGCCTATGTGATGATGGCCTTCCGCATTGCGTGGTTCAAGGTGCATGAGCCGCTGGCGTTCTACGCCACGTTCTTCTCCATCCGCGCCAAGGCCTTCGACGCGGAGTACTGCTGCGCCGGTATGGACGCGGTGAAGCAGAAGATACGGGAGATCGAGAACAACAAGGACGCCACCGACGTGGAGCAGAACCTGCTGGTGACACTGGAGGTGTGCTACGAGTTCTATCTGAGGGGCTTCCACTTCGACACCATCAGCATCTACGATTCCGACGCCACGCACTTCAAGGTGACGGAGAACGGCCTGCTGCCGCCCTTTGTGACGGTGCGTGGTCTGGGCGAGACGGCGGCGCTGGACACGGTAGAGAAGCGGCAGGGCAAGACGTTCGTCTCCGTGGAGGAGTTTGCCACCACCTGCAACAAGCTCAGTAAGACACACATCGAGCAGCTGAAGGCGCTGGGCGCCTTCGCGGGAATGGCGGATACCAGTCAGGTGGCGCTGTTCTGAGAAAATAAGCAAAAAAAGGAGCACCCGGCGGGTGCTCCTTTTTTGCGCTGCTTGCGTTATTCCGCTTTTTTCTTCACGGGGAAGTCGATCTGCGCCAGGATCACGGCGGCGAACATCACCGCGCAGCCGATGTATTCCCGGACGGACATCTGCTGCTTGAGGATGATGGCACCGGCGATGACGGCGAACACACTCTCCAGACTCAGCAGGATGGTGACCACCGTGGGGTTGGAGTCCTTCTGCGCCAGAATTTGCAGGGTGTAGCCCACGCCGCAGGAGAAGATGCCCACGTACAGCAGGGGCAGGATGCAGCCCCAGATGGCGGCGAAGTCCACGTCCTCGAAGAGGAACATGCACACAGTGGAGATAAGGGCCGCGAACAGGAATTGCAGACAGCTGAGCTTTACGCCGTCCACGGTGGCGGTGAAGTGGTCGATGACAAGGATATGTATGGTGAAGCACACGGCGCAGGCCAGGATCAGCAGGTCGCCGGGGGCGAGGGAGAATTCACCGTTGATGCACAGCAGATACAGCGCGATCACGGACAGTGCCACGGCGATCCAGACGGGGAGGCTGACCTTCCGCTTGAAGAACAGACCGCATACGGGAACCAGCACCACATACAGCGCCGTCAGGAAGCCGGCCTTGCCGCTGTCGGTACCGGCGACCATGCCCGCCTGCTGGAAGTTGGAAGCCATGGCCAGCGCCGCACCGCAGCACAGGCCGCCCAGCCACAGCTGCCGGTTGGCGGCCTTTTTTTCGGCGGGGGAGAGGACGGGCTTGTTCTTTTTCAGCTTGTCGCTGATGACGATGACCACCAGCAGCGCCAGCACCGCGATAGAGTAGCGGCTGGCGTTGAAGGCGAACGCGCCGATGGAGTCGGCGCACATATCCTGCGCAACGAAGGCGGTGCCCCAGATGAAGGCGGCCAGAATGGGGAAGACCACCTGCCGCATCTGATTGTGTTTCATGTCAGTGATGTCCTTTCTCTGTTTACTCTTTCTCTTTCGGTGTGCCGGTGTGCCATTGGAATTTGCGTTCCTGATGATGCAGCAGGCGCGTGATATTCTCCCGGTGGCACCAGATCACCAGCGCGGCGATCAGCACGGCCAATACCGTGTAGAGGATGCTCTGGCCGCAGAAGAAAAATGTGGTGACGGGCATGGAGGCGGCGGCGCAGACGGAGCCGAGAGAGACGTATTTCGTCAGCAGCCACAGGGCGGCGAACAGACCCCACGCGATCAGACCGACGCGCCAGTCCAGCAGCCACACCAGCGTGCCGCCGGACAGGATGCCCTTGCCGCCCTTGAAGCCGAAGAACACCGGGAACATGTGTCCCAGCTCGCAGCCGAGGCCGCCCAGCAGGACACCCAGCTTCCAGTCGCCGACAAGATAGCGCATGACCAGACCACCCAGCAGACAGGCCAGCACGGTCTTGCCCATGTCGAACAGAATGACGCCCAGAGCATATCTGGCGCCGTAGGTGCGGTAGAAATTGGTCAGTCCGGCGTTGCCGCTGCCGTGCTGCCGCACGTCATCCCGGATGACAAAGTGACTGATCATCACCGAGCCGTTGAGACAGCCCAGAAAATAGCCCAACAGCAGCAAAATGAGCCATGACAGCAGATATATGCCCCAAATGCCGTTCAATTCTCGTCCTCTCCCTTCTGTCGGATGGTCAGCACGATGGGCGTGCCCTCCAGACCGAACACGCTGCGCAGCTGGTTTTCCAGATACCGCTGGTAGGAGAAGTGGAACAGCTTTTTGTCGTTGCAGAAGATGACGAAGTGGGGCGGCTTCACGCCCACCTGCGTCATGTAGTAGATCTTCAGGCGGCGTCCCTTGTCCGTGGGAGGCTGGACGCGGGTCTGGGCATCGGCCAGCACGCTGTTCAGCGTGCCGGTGGTGATGCGCATGGCCGCCTGATCGTTGACGTAGTTGATCAGCTCAAAAAGCCGGCCCACCCGCTGACCGGTCAGGGCGGAGATGAACAGGATGGGGGCATAGGGCATGTAGCTCAGATCCCGGCGGATGTCCTCCCGCATGCGATCCATGGTCTTGCCGTCCTTTTCGATGAGATCCCACTTGTTCACCACGATGATGCAGGCCTTGCCCGCGTCGTGCGCCAGACCCGCCACCTTGGTGTCCTGCTCCGTCACGCCCTCCTGGGCGTCGATGAGGATCAGGCACACGTCGCTGCGCTCGATGGCCATGGTCGCCCGGAGGACGCTGTATTTTTCAATATTGTCGTCCACCTTGGACTTTTTCCGCATGCCGGCGGTGTCGATGAAGTTGTACTTGCCGTACTGGTTCTCGAAATAGCTGTCGATGGCGTCGCGGGTGGTGCCGGCTATGTTGCTGACGATGACCCGCTCCTCGCCCAGAATGCGGTTGGTGAGGCTGGATTTGCCCACGTTGGGCTTGCCGATGATGGCTACCTGCACCACGTCGGAGTCGTCCTCCTCGTCCGTCTCCGGCGGGAAGTACTTGATGCACTCGTCCAGCAGGTCGCCGGTGCCGTGACCGTGGACGGCGGAGACGGCGATGGGGTCACCCAGACCCAGATTGTAGAACTCGTAGAAGTCGGGATCGACGGCGCCCACGGAGTCCACCTTGTTCACCGCCAGCACGATGGGCTTGCGGCTGCGTTGGAGCATGCCGGCTACCTCCTGATCGGAGGCGGTGAGGCCGGTCTTGATGTCCGTGACGAAGATGATGACATCCGCGTTGTCGATGGCGATCTGCGCCTGCTCGCGCATGAAGGCCAGGATCTGACTGTCGGTGTTGGGCTCGATGCCGCCGGTGTCCACCAGACGGAATTTGCGTCCCACCCACTCGCTCTCGCCGTAGATACGGTCACGGGTGACACCGGGGGTGTCCTCCACAATGGACAGCCGCCGGCCGATGATCTTGTTGAACAGCATGGACTTGCCCACGTTGGGGCGTCCCACGATCGCTATCAAAGGTAATGCCATAGTTTATCCCTCTCTTTCCAGCATGGCGTCCAGCAGGTCGCCGCCGTCTATCCCCACGATCTGCACCGGGCAGTTCAGCTCGGCGCTGAGCCGCTCCACGGTGTAGTCGTCCAAAAATACGTTTTCTCCGTGCCGCAGCATGTGCAGCGGCAGCAGCACGCGCCCCAGCTCCGGCACGCGCCGCAGCTGCGCCGACAGGTCCTGCCCCGTCAGCAGACCCGCTACGTCGATGGTGTGGCCGAAAAAGTCGTTCTCCACGGCGATCACCTGTCCCCGCAGGGCTGGGAAATACGCCCTGGCCTGCTCCAGCAGGTATGTCATGAACGGCGCTGCCGCCGTGCCGGTGGCGATGGTGAAGGGGGAGGGCGCTTCATCGTGCTCCTCCATGCGCATGGCGCTGAGGAAGTCCTGCTCCAGCGAGCGCAGCATGCCCACGCCGTTTTCCAGCTGGCGATAGCCCTCGTAGTAGTCCTCCTGCGGCAGCTCCATGCCCGCGCGGAGGAACAGCTCGTCGGCGCAGAAAAACCGCCGGGTGCCGAAGCGCCGCAGGTTCTCCTGACCGAACGCCTCCGCGATGGCGATGATGTCCCGCGCGCCGTCGGCATCCACGGGACGCAGCTTCGCCAGCCCCTTGCGGTACTTGGTGATGCCCACCGGCACGATGGAGCAGCTGGAGAACTCCCACTCCGTCAGATCGCGGAGGGTGCGCCGCAGCTGGTCGCCGTCGTTCCAGCCGGGGCAGACCACGATCTGCCCGTTCATGACGATGCCCGCCTTGCAGAAGGTCTTGATATAGTCCAGGGAACGGGCGGCGTCCTTGTTGCCCAGCATGGTGCAGTGGAGCTGGGGGTCGGTGGCGTGGACGGAGACGTTGATGGGGCTGATGTGCAGGTCGATGATCCGCTGGGCTTCCCGCTCCGTCAGGTTGGTGAGGGTGATGTAGTTGCCCAGCAGGAAGCTCAGCCGGGCATCGTCATCCTTGAAGTACAGCGTCTGGCGCATGCCGGGCGGCATCTGATCCACGAAGCAGAACACGCAGTGGTTGGCGCAGGAGCGCATTTCGTCCATCAGGTAGGTGTCGAAGTTCAGTCCCAGATCCTGCCCCTCCGCCTTGCGCAGCGTCAGGGAGCGTTCCTGTCCGTCCGGCGTTTTCAGTTGAATGTGCGACACGGGGTCGTAGCCGTAAAACCGGTAGTCCAGCACGTCCACGATGGGGTGGCCGTTGATGGTCAGCAGCTGCTCGCCCACATGGATGCCGGCGTGCTCCGCCGGGCTGTGCCGGTCAACGGAGGTGATGATGGTACTCATAGCGCGTCCTCTTTCGTAAAGCGGAACAATACCGCATGTTAACCGTGTTATTATACCGTTTTTTGTCGCCGGACGCAAGTATAATATAAGTATATCCGGCGGAGGGGCATTTGTAAAACGATGGTTATCGATGCTTCTCATGACAAAAAGTGATAGACGGCAGAAAAAACAGGAGGGAAGCGGCGCTTCCCTCCTGCAAAGGCACATAAGAACTTATTTCGCGGCCACAGACTTGACGACCTTGACTTCACGGCCGTTGTAGCTGCCGCACTCCGGGCACATTCTGTGGGGGAGATGCAGCGCGCCGCACTTGGCGCATGCCACCAGCGTGGGAGCTGCCAGCTTCCATACGGAAGAACGTCTCTTATTGCGTCTTTGCTTGGATACTTTTCCCTTAGGGACTGCCATGTTGACACCTCCTTGGCTTAACTGCCTGAGCAGCAATATAATAGTAAATTCACTCGTCGTTCTGCAGCAGCTGCGCCAGCTTTGCCAGCCGGGGATCCACCGCCTTTTTGCATCGGCAGGCTTCCCGATTCAGGTTGGCGCCGCAGCCGGAGCACAGCCCCTTGCAGTCCTCGGAGCAGAGAAACTTCGTGTCCATGTCGAGGATGAAGGCGTCCCGCGCCAGCTCCTCCACGTCCACCTCGTCGTTGTCCAGAACGATGATGTCGTCGCTTTCGTCAGAGGCGCGCTCCTCGGCCAATACACAGTCGTAGCGCACCGTCTTGTCCGCGTCGTACTCCTCGCCGCACCGGTCGCAGGTGCAGTGGAGCGTGGTGGTCAGCGTCATCCCGCACAGCAGCAGCCCGGCCTTGTTTTCCAGCCGGCAGTCCACAACAACCGGACGGGAGACAGGATAGGAACCGCCGAATTCCAGATCGGACAGATCCATTTCAAAACGGACGTCCTGCCGGGCATCGGGGGTATGCAGCAGCTTGTTTACGTTCAAACGCATAATACACCTCACAATGGCACGTGTAGTATTATAGCCGAGACGAAATGCCTTGTCAAACATTTTCTTACAAATATTTTGACTTTTTTCAAAAAACCGATACAATGGTCAGAGAAACACACGGGAGGATGCCATCATGCGGGAGCTGACCATCGGAAAAAACGACGCCGGGGCGCGGCTGGACAGGTTTCTGGGCAAGGCGCTGCCCCTGCTGCCGCCGGCGCTGGCGCAGAAGTACATCCGCATCAAGCGGGTGAAGGTCAACGGCGGCCGCGCCCAGCGGGACCAGCGCTTGCAGGAGGGCGACGTGCTGCAATTGTACATCAACGACGAGTTCTTTGACAAGCCCTCAGAGGAAAATATGTTCCTGACGCTGTTCAAGCCGCGTCTGACGGTGGTGTACGAGGACGAGCATCTGCTGCTGGCGGACAAGCCCCAGGGTATGGTGGTGCACGCCGACGAGACGGAGAAGGTCAACACGCTCATCAACCACATTCAGGCGTATCTGTACCAGAAGCGGGAGTGGAACCCCAGGTGGGAGAACGCCTTTGCGCCGGCGCTGTGCAACCGCATCGACCGCAACACCGGCGGCATCGTCATCGCCGCCAAGGATGCCGAGACGCTGCGGCTCATCAACGAGAAGATACGCCTGCGGGAGCTGGACAAGCGGTATCTGTGCGTGACGGTGGGGCGTCCGAAGCGGGATAGCGGGCGCGCGGAGTGCTTCCTTTTGAAGGACGAGCAGAAAAAGCAGGTGACTGTGTATCACAAGCCTGTGCCCGGCGGCAAGACCGCCATCACCGACTATCGGGTGCTGGAAACGCGGGGCGAGCTGAGCCTGGTGGAGATCGGGCTGGAGACGGGGCGCACCCACCAGATCCGGGCGACCATGGCCGATCTGGGCTGTCCGCTGCTGGGGGACGGCAAGTACGGGCGGGGCGACGTGAACCGGCGGTATGGGGAGACGCGGCAGGCGCTGTACGCCTATAAGCTGAGCTTCGACTTCGCCACGGACGCGGGGCAGCTGAACTACCTGAAGGGGCAGAGCTTTCAGGTGGAAAACGTGCCCTTCCGGGACAAATATTTCGGATGAATATACAGCGGCGGACGGCACAGACTGTCCGCTGCATTTTTTTAGGAGAAAAACGGGAAAATCCATTGACTTTCCCGACGCTTTTATATATAGTGTACTCGCCAACTTTCGACGGGGAAAGCAGTGCGTGAACAGACGCGCTGCCGTTACGACGGAGGAGGGCTATTTTACTGATGAATGGAGGAGGATAAATGTCCAAAGAGTTGATTCGCCTGCGGGATCTCTGCATGGCGTTTGACGACGAGCTGGTTCTCGATCACATCAATCTTTACATCAACGATTCCGAATTCCTCACGCTGCTGGGCCCCAGTGGGTGCGGCAAGACCACGACGCTGCGTATCATAGGCGGGTTTACCACGCCCACAAGCGGCGATGTGACCTTTGACGGCGAGAGGATCAATGATGTCCCGCCTCATAAGCGGCAGATCAACACGGTGTTCCAGAAATATGCGCTGTTTCCGCATCTGGACGTGTTTGAGAACATCGCCTTCGGCCTGCGCATCGCCAAGGTGCCGGAGGACGAAATACGCCAGCGCGTCGGTGAGATGCTGGAGGTCGTGAGCCTGAAGGGGTTCGACCGCCGGCGCATTGACCAGCTTTCCGGCGGTCAGCAGCAGCGTGTGGCCATCGCCCGCGCACTGGTGAACCGCCCGAAGGTGCTGCTGCTGGACGAGCCGCTGGGCGCGCTGGATCTGCGCCTGCGCAAGGATATGCAGAACGAGCTGAAACGCATCCAGCAGCAGATGGGCATTACGTTCATATATGTCACACACGATCAGGAGGAAGCGCTGACCATGTCCGACACCGTGGTGGTCATGGACAAGGGACGCATCCAGCAGATCGGCACGCCGGAGGACATCTACAACGAGCCGAAGAACGCGTTCGTGGCAGATTTCATCGGGGAGAGCAACATCCTCAACGGCACCATGGTGCGCGACAATGTGGTGAAGATGTACGGCAGGGAGTTCCCCTGCGTGGACGGCGGCTTCGAGGAAAACGAGCCGGTGGATGTGGTCATCCGCCCGGAGGACATCGACATCGTGCCCGTGGAACAGGGACAGCTGGTGGGTACCGTCACCAACGTGACCTTCAAGGGCATGCAGTACGATATCATTGTGGACTTCCGGGGCTTCAAGTGGCTGATCCAGACCACCGACCATTCGCCGGTGGGCGCGCGCATCGGCGTGAAGATCGACCCGGACGGCTTCCATATCATGAAGAAGAGCGAGTACTCCGGTCTGTTCGGAGACTATTCCTCCTACTCCGAGGAATACGAGGAACTGGCGGACGCCGGCGCCGAGCCGGAAGAGGAGGAGAGCGAGGATGAAGAATAAGCTCTCCCGTTTTGCCGTGCCCTATGTGGTATGGATGGCGCTTTTCGTGGTGGCGCCCATTGTCATCATGGTGGTGTACGCCTTCGCCGGCAGCGACGGCGGCTTCACGCTGGACAACTTTGTGCAGATGGGCGGCTACGCCGCGGTGTTCGGGCGCTCGTTCAAGCTGGCGCTGATCGCCACGGCCATCTGCCTGCTGATGGGCTATCCCGTGGCCTACCTGCTCAGCCGGGAGGGGGAGTCCTTCCGCCGCACGGCCATGGTGCTCATCATGCTGCCCATGTGGATGAACTTCCTGCTGCGCACCTATTCGTGGATGACCATTCTGGAGAACAACGGCCTTTTGAACCAGCTGCTCCAGAAGCTGGGCATCATCGCCCTGTACAACCACCTGACGGGCAGCAATCTGGAATATTTTACCATGATCGACACGCAGGGCGCTGTGGTGCTGGGTATGGTGTACAACTACCTGCCCTTCATGATCCTGCCTATCTACTCCGTTATATGCAAGCTGGATCACTCGCTTTTGGAGGCGGCACGGGATCTGGGCGCCAACACGCTGACCGTGTTCCGCAAGGTCATCCTGCCCCTGAGTCTGCCGGGCGTGCTGTCGGGCATCACCATGGTGTTCGTGCCCTCTGTGTCCACGTTCGCCATCAGCCGGATGCTGGGCGGCGGCACGGAGCTGCTGCTGGGCGACCTGATCGAGCGGCAGTTCCTGGGCGGGGCGTATAACCCGCAGCTGGGCGCGGCCATTTCACTGGTGATGATGCTGATCGTCGTCGTCTGCATGCTGGTGATGAACCGGTTCGGCGAGGGCGAGGAACAGGCGGTGATGCTATGAGCCGTCGCCGCAACAGCGTGGGCGACCGGGTGCTGATGCTCCTGGTGGGACTGTTCCTGTATGCGCCCATTGTGATCCTCATCGTATTTTCCTTTAACGCCGGCAACAGCTCCAGCGTGTGGAAGGGCTTCTCCCTTCACTGGTACGCGGAGCTGCTGAACAACAGGCTCATCATGCACAGCGTGTATACCACGCTGCTGGTGTCCATGTTGGCGACCGTTATTGCCACCATCGCAGGCACGTTCGCGGCCATCGGATTTTACGGCATGCGCCGCCGGGCACGCACCGGCCTGATGGCGGTGAACAACATCCCCATGATGAACGCGGACATCGTCACCGGCGTCAGCCTGTGCCTGCTGTTCGTGGTGTTCTTCAACGGCTGGCACAGCTTCGCCGTATGGGTCAACGGCTGGCAGTCCCTTGTGGTGCTGCCGGAGCGGCTGACGCTGGGCTTCGGCACGCTGCTGATCGCCCATGTGTGCTTCAACATTCCCTACGTCATCCTGTCCGTGGGCCCCAAGCTGCGGCAGATGGACCGGAACCTCATCGACGCGGCGCAGGATCTGGGCTGCACATGGATGCAGGCCTTCTGGAAGGTCATCATCCCGGAGATCAAGCCGGGTATCGTCTCCGGCGCGCTGACGGCGTTCACCATGTCCATCGACGATTTCATCATCAGCTACTTTACGGCGGGCACCTCGTCCTCCACGCTGGCCATGACCATCTACGGCATGACCAAAAAGCGCGTCAGCCCGGAGATCAACGCCGTGTCCACGCTGCTGTTCGTCACGGTCATCATCCTGCTGGCCATCATCAATCTGCGGGAAAACCACCAGCAGAGCCACAGCCGCCGCCATGCGGAGGCCGCCGCTCCTGCGCCGGCGCCGAAAAAGCATCCCGGCCTGGGCAAGAAGATCGCCGCGGGCGCCATGGCCTGCGTGATGGTGGCGCTGCTGATCGTCACCGGCACCGCCGCCCGCAGCGAGCGGGTGGTGAACGTGTGCTCCTGGGGCGAGTACATTGACGAGTCCCTGATCACCGAATTCGAGGAGCAGACAGGCATCCGCGTGAACTATCAGACCGCTGAGAGCAACGAGGCGCTGTACTCCCTCATCAAGATGGGCGGAGCGGACTTCGACGTGATCGTGCCCTCCGACTACATGATCGCCCGGCTCATTCAGGAGGACATGCTGGCGGAGCTGGACTATGACGCCATTCCCAACTTTGAAAAGATCGATCCCCAGTTCACCCACCTGAGCTTCGACCCGGAGAACAAGTACACCGTGCCCTATACCTGGGGCAGCGTGGGCATTATCTACAACACGACCATGGTAGAGGAGCCTATCACCAGCTGGGGCGCCATGTTCGACGAGAAGTACGCCGGGCAGGTACTGATGATCAACAACTCCCGCGACGCGCTGATGGCCGCCCTGTGCTATCTGGGCTACGACATCAACACCACGGACGAGGCGCAGCTCACCGAGGCCTTTGAGCTGGTGAAGAACGCCAAGGACAAGGGCGTGTATCAGGCCTTCGTTATGGACGAGATCTTCGGCAAGATGGAGGGCGGCAACGCGGCCATCTCCATGTACTATGCCGGCGACTACCTGACCATGCTGGAGAACAACGAGGATCTGGCCTTCGTCATTCCTGAGGAGGGCAGCAACTGGTTCGTGGACGCCATGTGCGTGCTGAAGTCCAGCCAGCATCAGGACGAGGCATACGAGTGGATCAACTTCATCGCCTCCACCGACAGCAATCTGGCCAATATGGACTATATCTGGTACGCCTCCCCCAACGCCGAGGCGCTGGCGGAGTATCCCGCGTACTACGAGGAGACGTATGGTGAGCCGCTGGACGAGGAGCTGTACCACATCATGGCCATCCCCGATGAGGTGCGGGCGCGGTGCGAGATCTACGTCAATCTGCCGCAGGAGACGCTGAAGTTCTATGATAAGCTGTGGACGCAATTAGGCGTATAGCATTCGCGGGCTCTTTTCCGCCCTGCCTTCGCCGAATGAACTTGAAATACACAAAGTATTCCTGCGTTCCTTCAGCATCGGCAGAACGAAAAATAACACCGCGATTGCGTGCACAGCAAGAAATGCTTTCAAGTTTGGAGGAAAGACTATGATCGAAGTCGGCATGACCTATACCGCTGAAAAGACCGTTACTCCGGATATGACCGCCAAGGCCGTCGGCTCCGGCGGGCTGGAGGTGTTCGGTACCCCGTTCATGATGGGCTTGATGGAGTACGCCGCTATGCAGTGCGTGCAGCCGGAGCTGCCGGAGGGCAAGGGCACCGTGGGCGTGGAGATCAGCTCCAGCCATCTGGCACCTACGCCGGTGGGCATGAAGGTGTCCGCCACCGCCCAGGTGACGGGGATCTCCGCCAACGGCAAGATGATCACCTTTAAGGTCACGGCGCACGATGCCGAGGGCTTGATCGGCGAGGGCACCCATACCCGCGCCGTCATCGACAATGCACGGTTTTTGCAGAAGTGCAACGACAAGCTGGCGAGAGTGTGAGCAGCGACAGAGGGAGAGGCACCGCAAGGGAAGCCTCTCCCTTTTGTATGCGCTGAATTTTTCGTTGACTTTCCGGCGGCGCTTCGCTACAATAGAGCCTGCGAGTACGCCGGACAGTCGCGGGGACATGGCGAAAGCCCGTCCGTGAGGAAAGTCCGGGCTCCATAGGGCGAGGATAGCGGGTAACGCCCGCCGAAGGCGACTTCAGGAAAAGTGCAACAGAGATATACCGCCCGCCGGCTTTCGCCGGCGTGGTAAGGGTGGAAAGGCGAGGTAAGAGCTCACCCGACGGCGTGTGAAAGCGTCCGTCGCTGTAAACTCTATCCGGAGCAACACCGGTATGGGAGCAACAGGCTGGCCCGGCCGCTCCCGAGGTGGCTGGAGCGCACCGGCGACGGTGCGCGTAGATAGATGACTGTCAAGACAGAACCCGGCTTACAGGCATACTCGCACGCTTATAAGGAGGCCGCAGCGGTTCACGCTGCGGCCTTTTTTATGTTTTGTACAAATCGGACAAGAAAAAACAGAATAATTTGGAACACAAGACTATTTACATTAGCTTGGTAAAGTGGTAAATTGGTAGCGTAGTAAACAGAGCGCCGGAACACCGGCAGAAAACAAGACAAAGACCGGACTTCCGGCGGAAAAGGAGAAAAAACAATGAAAAAAATACTTGCAATGATCTTGGCCATGGTAATGGCACTGTCTCTGGCGGCCTGCGGCAAGACCGAGCAGAAGGACGAGAAGAAGGACGACTCCGCTGCCGCAAAGACCTTTATTATGGGCATCGACGCGGAGTACCCACCCTTCAGCTATTTAGATGAGAACGGTGAATACACCGGCTTCGACGTGGAGGTCTGCAAGGCCGCCTGCGACCTGCTGGGCTGGGATATGCAGGTGTTCCCTGTGAACTGGGATCAGAAGCTGGTGCAGCTGGATGCCAACGAGTGCGACTGCGTCTGGTCCGGCATGACGATCCTGGACTCCATGAAGGAGGCCGGCTACGTGCTCTCCGCCCCCTACTATGACAACACCCAGGTCATCATGGTCAAGGAGGGCAGCGACATCAAGTCCTCCGCTGATCTGGCCGGCAAGGTCGTGGCTGTCCAGTTGGGCACCTCCGGCGAGGCGCTGCTGGCCGATGGCGGCGACCTGGCTGATCTGAAAGCTACCTTCGCTGAGCTGACCACCTGCGATAGCTTCCTGAAGTGCTTCACCGAGCTGGGCGGCGGCGCTGTGGATGCCGTGATCGTGGACAAGCCCGTGGCTGTGTCCTATGCCGAGAAGAACGAGGGCTTCACGGTGCTGGACGAGGGCCTGGGCGCTGAGCAGTACGGCATCGCCTTCCGCAGCAGTGACGCGGAGCTGTGCGAGCAGATCGAGGGCGCTGTGGCGCAGCTGGTCGCCAACGGCACCTACGCCGAGATCGCGGCCAAGTACCCCGACATCGTGAACAACCTGACGCTGCTGGGCTGATCCCGCAAGGCCACTGACGGAATAACATACCGGCTCCCGGAGGCGATCTCGCCTCCGGGAGCGTGTGTGCGTGAATTGAGGATACGATATGACCTTACTGACAATGATCGTGAAGATGGGCGAGGGACTTTCCAAAACCTGCGCCATTTTCTCCCTGACGCTGCTGTTTTCTCTCCCCCTGGGCATGGTCGTTGCCCTGCTGCGTATGAGCAAGAACTGGCTTGTCTCCAACGTTACCCGCTTTTTCATCTCCATCCTTCGCGGCACGCCCCTGATGCTGCAGCTGCTGGCCGTAACCTACGGCCCGTATTACATTTGGGAGGTGCCGGTGGCGCGCAATAAGCTGATCCCGGTGGTGATCGCCTTTGCCATCAACTACGCGGCCTACTTTGCCGAGATATACCGCGGCGGTATCGAATCCATGCCGGTGGGACAGTATGAGGCGGCGGAGGTGCTGGGCTACACAAAGGCGCAGACCTTCATCCACATCATCCTGCCGCAGGTGTTCAAGCGCGTCATGCCCAGCATCACCAACGAGGTGGTCACGCTGGTGAAGGACACCTCTATGGCCTTTACCGTCTCCTATCAGGAGATGTTCACCATCGGCAAGCAGATCTCAAACTCCGAGTCGAGCTTCATGCCGTTTCTGGTGGCGGGTGTATTCTACTTTGTGTTCAACGCGGTCGTGGACTTCGTCATGGGCAGAGTAGAGAAGCGCATGAGCTATTACAAGTAAGGGGGGAGACTATGAAACTGTTACAGATGAACCACGTGCAGAAGAGCTTCAACGACGAGACGCTGCACGTACTGAAGGACATCAGCCTCTCCGTGGAAAAGGGCGAGGTGGTGGCCATTATCGGCCCCTCCGGCAGCGGCAAATCCACGCTGCTGCGCTGCGCCACGCTGCTGACCGAGATGGACGCCGGCGAGCTGATCTACGGCGACATTCAGGCCGTACACAACGACGCGGACGGCAAGGCGGTCTATGCCGATAAGGGCGAGCTGAAGAAGGTGCGGGAAAAGTTCGGCCTCGTGTTCCAGAGCTTCAACCTGTTTCCCCACTATTCGGTGCTGAAAAATCTCATGGATCCCCAGATACGCGTGCTGGGCCGCGACAAGGGCGAGGCGCAGCAGCGCGCCCGCAAGCTTCTGGAAAAGATGGGGCTGTCCGACAAGGAGAACGCCTATCCCTGCGAGCTGTCCGGCGGCCAGCAGCAGCGTGTGGCTATCGCCAGGGCGCTGGCTATGGATCCGGAGATACTCTTTTTCGACGAGCCGACCTCCGCGCTGGATCCGGAGCTGACCGGCGAGATACTGAAGGTGATCCGCGATCTGGCGGAGGAGCACATGACCATGGTCATCGTCACCCATGAGATGTCCTTTGCACAGGATGTGGCCGACCGGGTGATCTTCATGGCGGACGGTGTCATTGTGGAGGAGGGCACCCCGGAGGAGGTCATGGTGAACACCCGTGAGGAGCGGACGCGCCAGTTTTTGGGACGGTACCAGAGATGAGAAGGCTGCGTATCGTTCGGGCCGACCCCGCCGGAAATATCACCCTTTTCGTGCTGACACCGGTGGAGAAGGCGCAGTGCGCCGCCATTGCCGCCGACCTGATGAAGATCGGGGAGCTGAAGGCAGAGCAGGTGGGATTCGTATTCCCCAACGGCCACATGGAGATGGAGGCGGGGGAGTTCTGCGGCAACGCGTCCCGTGCGTATGGCTACCTGCTGGCGAAGCAGCAGGGGCTGACCGGACGCCATACCATGCACCTGTCCGTCAGCGGGTGTGACCATCCCATCGCCGTGACGGTGGATATGGACGCGGGTACCTCGGAGGCGGAGATGCCCCTGCCGCGGTTCGTGCGGCCGGTAAATGTGGACGGCACAGCCGGGACGCTGGTGCATCTGGGTGGTATCGCCCATTTGGTGGTGCAGGGCGTCACGCCCAGCCGGGAATTCTTCGAAAAGGCGGAGCCGCTCTTTGAAAAGGAGCCGGGTCTGGAGGCCTACGGCGTCTGCTTCCTTGCGGGGAAGCGCATGACGCCGCTGGTCAAGGTGCCCGAGGCGGGCACGCTGGTGTTTGAGGGCAGCTGCGGCAGCGGTACGCTGGCCAGCGTAGTCGCCATGAGCGAGGGGCACGAGGGGCGGTTCTCTGCTGCGCTGACACAGCCGGCGGGGACGGTGTGCGCCTCTGTCACAAGACAGGCGGGCGCGGTCGTGGCGGCGTCCATCGGCGGAGCTGTCACGCTGGGCGAGCCCTTTGAGGTCACGATCTGAAAAATCGCTGAAAAATCACACCCTGCGGGGTGTGATTTTTTGTTGTACAATGGCTGGCAAAGAGGTATAATATACCAGTTATAAGTAATGCGTCAAACGGAGGGATACCACATGACTTTGCGTGACTATATAGAGAGCCTGCGGCACAAGACCGTGGCGGTCATCGGCATCGGCGTCAGCAACACGCCGCTGCTGGAGCTGCTGCTGGCGGAGGGCATCCGCGTCACCGCCTGCGACAAGCGCAGCCGGGAGCAGATGGGCGAGCAGGCGGAGCATCTGGAGCAGTTGGGCTGTGAGCTGCATCTGGGCGCGGACTATCTGAAGGACTTGGACGCGGACGTGATCTTCCGCACCCCCGGCCTGCGTCCGGACGTGCCGGAGATCGCCGCCTGCGTGGACAGGGGCGCCGTGCTCACCAGCGAGATGGAGGTGTTCTTTGAGGTCTGCCCGTGCACCATCATCGCCGTTACCGGCTCTGACGGGAAAACCACCACCACGACCATTATCGCCGAGCTGCTGAAGGCTGCCGGAAAGCGCGTGTGGGTGGGCGGCAACATCGGCCACCCGCTGCTGTGCGAGGCAGACGGGATGCTGGCTACGGACTACGCGGTGCTGGAGCTGTCCAGCTTCCAGCTGATGACCATGAAGCACAGCCCCCACATCGCCGTCGTGACCAATCTGGCGCCCAACCATCTGGACGTTCACCGGGACATGGCGGAGTATGTGGCCGCCAAGGAGAATATCTTCCGCCACCAGAGCGGGGAGGACGTGGCTGTGTTCAACGCGGACAACGCCATCACTGCGGAGCAGTCCTGCCGGGCGCCGGGACGCGCCCGGCTGTTCAGCCGGCAGGATGAGGTGGCCGACGGCGTATTCCTGCGGGGCGAGGATATCGTCTGCCGCAGCGGAGGACACGAGCGGGTCATCATGACCGCCGGGGATATCAAAATTCCCGGCGTACACAACGTGGAGAACTACATGGCGGCTATCGCCGCCGTGGACGGTCTGGTGCCGGATGAGGTCATCCGCGATTTTGCCAGGGAGTTCGGCGGCGTGGAGCACCGCATTGAGCTGGTGCGGACATACCGGGGCGTGCGGTACTATAACGACTCCATCGCCTCCAGCCCCTCCCGCACCATCGCGGGGCTGCGGTCGTTCCACGAGAAGGTCATCCTCATCGCCGGAGGGTATGACAAGCACATCCCCTTCGACGTGCTGGGGCCGGAGATCGTGGAGCACGTCAAGCTGCTGGTGCTGTGCGGCGCTACGGCGGATAAGATCCGCGCTGCCGTGGAGAACGCGCCGGGGTATCAGCCGGGCAAGCCGGAGATGCTGGATGTGACGCCCTTCACCGCGGCGGTGGAGGCCGCCCGCGACCGGGCGCAGCCCGGCGACGTGGTGACGCTGTCGCCCGCCTGCGCCGCCTTCGACCAGTTCAAGAACTTTGCCGAGCGGGGCAAATTCTTCAAGAGCATCGTCAACGGCTGGCAGGAATGAGGAAAAGCCGTGCCGTCATACACTCCCCTGAGAGGGGGTGGCTGCATGGGACGGCTGCGGTATATACGGCTGACGCGGCGGCAGAGGGTGCGCGTATGGGCAGCGGTGGTGCTGATAACGGTCACGGGGCTGCTGACGGCGATCCTGCTGCATCTGCGCCCCATGCTGGTGAAGCTGGCCACGGCGCGCTGCTCCAACACCGTCAGCCGCATCGTGGTGGCGGCGGTGAACGACGCCGTGGAGCAGGGCTGGATGGAGTACGGGCGGCTGGTGAGCTTCGACAAGGACAGCGACGGCCGTGTGACGGCGCTGCGCAGCAACATGGCGGAGTTCAACCGCTTGCAGACAGCGGTGGCGGACGATGTGCTGGAACGGCTGGGGCAGGTGTCCGCCAGCGAGCTGGCGGTGCCGCTGGGTACGCTGACAGGCTCACCGCTGCTGGCAGGCCGGGGACCGAAGCTGACGGTGAAAATGGAGACCATGGGAACGGCGGCGGCCGCGTTCCGGGATAAATTCACGGCGGCGGGCATCAACCAGACGAAGCACCAGATCCTGCTGGATGTGGACGTCTATGTGACCATCCTGCTGCCGGGCATCACCACCTATACAAAGGTCAGCAATGAAATATCCGTGGCGGAGACGGTGATCGTGGGCAGCGTGCCCCAGACGTACACCTACTTCAGCACCACGGAGGATAAGATCGAGGATTACGCCGACGAATATATTATGAACAACGGATGAGGGCTTGACTATGGACTATCGCAAGGAGATACAGGAGCTGCGCCGTACGCTGACGGAGAACGGATACCTCTATTATGTGCTGGATGCGCCCACCATGTCGGACTACGAATACGACCACCTGCTGCGGCGGCTGGAGGAGCTGGAGGCGGAGCACCCGGAGGAGATCACACCGGACTCTCCCACCCAGCGGGTGGGCGGACAGACGCTGACGGAGTTTCAGCAGGTGACCCACGCCGTGCCGCTGGAGAGTTTGCAGGACGTGTTCAACGATGACGAGGTCTGCCGCTTTCTGGAGAAGATACCGCTGGAGGACGCGGCCTACAGCGTGGAGCCGAAGGTGGACGGCCTGTCTGTGGCGCTGGAATACCGGGACGGCGTGTTCGTCCGGGGTGCCACCCGTGGCGACGGACGGGTGGGGGAGGACGTGACGGAGAATCTCCGCACCATCCGCTCCATTCCCATGACGCTGCCGGAAAAGCTGCCCCGGCTCATCGTCCGGGGCGAGGTCTACATGGCGCGCAGCGTGTTCGAGGAGATCAACGCTCGGCGGGAGATCGAGGGCAAGCCGCTGATGGCCAATCCCCGCAACGCCGCCGCCGGCTCCCTGCGGCAGCTGGATCCCAAGATCGCCGCCCAGCGGCGGCTGGACATCGCGGTGTTCAATCTGCAGCTGGCGGAGGGGCGGACATTCGCCGCCCACACGGAGACCATCGACTATCTGGCCAGCCAGCATTTCAAGGTCATTCCCCACAAGCGGCTGTCCAGACCGTCGGACATTCTGGCGGAGATCGCGGCGCTGGGCGACGGGCGGGAGCAGTTTCCCTTTGACATCGACGGCGCTGTGGTGAAGCTGGACGACCTGCGCCAGCGGCAGGAGATCGGCAGCACGGCCAAGTTCCCCAAGTGGGCCATCGCGTACAAATACCCGCCGGAGGTGAAGCCCTCGGTGGTAAAGGATATCATCATTCAGGTGGGGCGCACCGGTGTGCTGACGCCCAAGGCGGAGCTGGAACCGGTGCGGCTGGCGGGTACCACCGTCACCTTCGCCACACTGCACAATCAGGATTTCATCACCCAGAAGGACATCCGCATCGGGGACACGGTGCTGGTGCGCAAGGCGGGGGAGATCATCCCGGAGGTGCTGGAGGTGGTCATGGACAAGCGTCCCGCCGGGACGCAGCCCTATCTGCTGCCGGAGACGTGCCCCGTGTGCGGTGCGCCGGTGGTGCGGGATGAGGACGGCGCGGCTCTGCGCTGCACCGGCGCGGAGTGCCCCGCCCAGCTGCTGCGGAATCTGACCCATTTCGCCAGCCGGGGCGCCATGGACATCGACGGGCTGGGGCCTGCGGTGATGCAGCAGCTGATCGACAGCGGCCTTGTGAGAACCGCCGCCGATCTGTACGGCCTGACGCCGGAGCAGCTGGAGCCGCTGGAGCGCATGGGCAAAAAATCGGCACAGAATGCGGTGGACGCTATCGCCAGAAGCCGGGACAACGACCTGTGGCGGCTGATCAACGCGCTGGGCATCCGGCAGGTGGGAGAGAAGGCCGCCAAGACGCTGGCGCAGCGGTTCGGCACCATGGATGCGCTGGCCGCAGCCACGGAGGAGGAGCTGACCGCCGTGGACGACGTGGGGCCCATCACCGCGCGGTATCTCTGCCAGTGGATGGAAAGCCCCCAGTCCCGCGACCTGCTGGCGCGGCTGAAGGCCGCCGGGGTGAATATGAGCTGCAAAGAGGAAGCGCATGACAGCCGCTTTGCCGGGATGACCTTTGTGCTCACCGGCGCGTTGGAGAAATTCACCCGGGACGAGGCGGGAGAGATGATCGAAAAGCGGGGCGGCAAGGCGTCCGGCTCCGTGTCCAAAAAGACCACCTATGTGGTGGCGGGCGAGAATGCCGGCAGCAAGCTGCAAAAGGCGCAGGAGCTGGGTATCCCCGTGCTGACAGAGGATGAATTTCTGGAACTTCTGAAATAGGAGGCAAAAGAGATGGCACAGAATACGGACAAGACCCTGATGCACAAGCTGATCTACAGCGTATTTGTGCGCAATCACACGCCGGAGGGCACCTTCCGGGCGCTGGAGGGCGATCTGGATCGCCTGCGGGCGCTGGGAACGGACATTGTGTGGCTCATGCCCATCCACCCCATCGGGGAGGAGGGGCGCAAGGGGACGCTGGGCAGCCCATACGCCATCCGGGACTACCGGGGCATCAACCCGGAGTACGGCACCATGGAGGACTTCCGCCATCTGGTGGACGCCATCCACGACCGCGGCATGAAGTGCATCATCGACGTGGTGTACAACCACACGTCGCCGGATTCCGTTCTGGCGCACACCCACCCGGAGTGGTTTTTCCACGATGAGCAGGGCAGACCCAGCCGCCATGTGGCGGACTGGTGGGACGTGGTGGATCTGGACTACGGAAACAGGGAGCTGTGGCGCTATCAGATCGACACGCTGAAAATGTGGGCGGAGATCGTGGACGGCTTCCGCTGCGACGTGGCCAGCAGCGTGCCGCTGGACTTCTGGACGGCGGCGCGGCAGGAGGTGGAGGCTGTCCGCCCCGGATGCATCTGGCTGGCGGAGAGCGTCCACGGGCTGCACGTGCTGGGGCTGCGGAAAATGGGCGCCTACTGCGCCACGGACACGGAGCTGTACCGGGCGTTCGATATGACCTACGACTACGACATCTGGCCGTGGTTCGAGGGCTGCCTGACCGGGAGGAACACGCTGCAGCAGTACATCGACATGCTGAACTATCAGGAGCTGACGTACCCCTCCGGGTTTATCAAGATGCGCTGCGGCGAGAATCACGACACCCCGCGTTTGGCGCAGCGGGTGCCGGAGGAGCGCCGCCTGCGGCACTGGCTGGCGTTCCTGTACTTCTGCCGTGGCAGCATGCTGCTGTACGGCGGCACGGAGTTTGCACCGCAGCATCAGGTGGGGCTGTTCGACGCCGAGGACAATTTCAGCGACAAGCGAGCCGACTTACAGGGCTTCCTGTGCCGCTGCAAGGACATGAAAACGTCCCTGCCGCTGGACGGCGCGGTGTGGTACGAGGTCAGCGGCGGCGCTGTTATCGGGCACTACAAGTCCCCGGCAGGGGAGCGCACCGGCGTGTTCGATCTCTCCGGCTGCGGCGGCCGCGTACCGGTGGAGTTACCCGACGGCGTGTACAAAAATCAACTGGGCGGTGATTTGACCGTCACCGATGGACAGATCGATATCAGCGGCGAGCCGGTGGTCATCTGAGTTGTATTTTTCACCAAAACAGGGAGCGATTTTGTAGCAGTTGTTACAGAATCGCTCCCCTTGCATTGATTATTGCGAGCGTGAATGGTATAATTAACACTGTTTTAATGCGCCCGCCCGGAAAGCGGGATACTTCTATGTTTATAGAGGAGGAAAGAAAAGAATGAGCAAGATCATGAAGATCTGCGACGGCAACGAAGCGGCGGCGTATGTGGCATACGCGTTCTCCGAGGTCGCAGCCATCTACCCCATCACCCCGTCCAGCCCCATGGCGGAGCACGCCGATGCGTGGTCGGCCAACGGCAAGAAGAACATCTTCGGTCAGCCGGTGCGTCTGGTGGAGATGCAGTCCGAGGCCGGCGCCTGCGGCGCCTGTCACGGCGCGCTGGAGGCCGGTGCGCTGGCCACCAGCTTCACCGCCTCTCAGGGTCTGATGCTGATGATCCCCACCCTGCACCGCATCTCCGGCGAGCGTCTGCCCGGCGTGCTGCACGTGGCGTCCCGCACCGTGGGCACCCACGCGTTCTCCATCTTCGGCGACCACTCCGACGTGATGAACTGCCGTCAGACGGGCTTCGCCCTGCTGTCCAGCGGCAGCGTGCAGCAGGCCGCCGACCTGGCTGCCGTGGCGCACCTGAGCGCCATCAAGGCGCGTATTCCGTTCCTGCACTTCTTCGACGGCTTCCGTACCAGCCACGAGATCCAGAAGATCGACGTGCTGACCTACGACGAGTACGCCAAGCTGGTGGACTACAACGCGCTGGCCGCCTTCCGCGCCAACGCCCTGAACCCGGAGGATCCCCGGATGCGCTCTCTGGTGGATAACCCCGACATCTACTTCCAGCTGCGCGAGTCCAACAACACGGCCTATGCCGAGCTGCCCGACATCGTGGAGGGCTACATGGCCGAGATCAGCAAGCTCACCGGCCGCGAATACCATCTGTTCAACTACTACGGTGCGCCCGACGCCGAGCGCGTCATCGTGGCTATGGGTTCCGTGGGCGGCTGCGCCCAGGAGGTGGTCAACTACCTGAACGCCAAGGGCGAGAAGGTGGGCTTCCTGCAGGTACACCTGTTCCGTCCCTTCTCCCGCAAGCACCTGATGGCTGCCATGCCCAAGACGGTGAAGAAGGTAGCCGTCCTCGACCGCGTGAAGGAGATCGGCTCCATCGGTGAGCCGCTGTACGAGGACATCTGCGCTGCCTACATCAACGAGAGCGACCGCCCCGCTATCTATGCCGGACGCTACGGCCTGAGCAGCAAGGACACCACCCCCGCGCAGCTGAAGGCCGTGTTTGACAACCTGCTATTGGATGAGCCGAAGAACCACTTCACCATCGGCATCGTGGACGATGTGACCCATCTGTCCCTGCCCGTGGGCGCACCTCTGCTGACCGAGCCGGAGGGCACCATCTCCTGCAAGTTCTGGGGTCTGGGCTCCGACGGTACCGTGGGCGCCAACAAGAACTCCATCAAGATCATCGGCGAGACGACGGACATGTACTGTCAGGCGTACTTTGAGTACGACACGAAGAAGTCCTTCGGCATCACCAAGAGCCACCTGCGCTTCGGCAAGAAGCCCATCAGCTCCACCTATTACGTCTCCAACGCGGACTTCATCGCCTGCCACAACCAGACGTATCTGACCAAGTACGACATCATCCACGAGCTGAAGCCCCACGGCAGCTTCCTGCTGAACTGCGAGTGGAAGGAGGACGAGCTGGAGCAGCACGTCCCCGGCGAGATCCTCAAGTACATCGCCGACAACGACATCAAGTTCTACATCATCGACGCCAACAAGGAGTCGCAGTCGCTGGGTCTGGGCAACCGCTCCAACATGGTGCTGCAGGCCGCCTTCTTCAAGCTGGCCAAGGTCATCCCCGTGGAGGACGCCGTGGAGCACATGAAGGCCGCCGTGAAGAAGACCTACGGCCTGAAGGGTGAGAAGGTCGTCAACATGAACATCGCCGCCGTGGACGCCGGCATCAACGCGCTGGTGGAGGTCAAGGTGAAGCCCGAGTGGACGAACCTGACCGGCAAGGCGCTGAAGCCCGCTGACGAGAGCCTGCCCTACGTCATCAAGAACATTCTGGTGCCCATCAACGCCCAGAAGGGCGACGAGCTGCCCGTCTCCGCCTTCAAGGGCATGGAGGACGGCACCATGCCGCTGGGCACCTCCAAGTACGAGAAGCGCGGCATCGCTACGCACCTGCCCGTGTGGGACGCTGCCGAGTGCCTGCAGTGCAACATGTGCTCCTTCGTCTGCCCCCACGCCGTCATCCGCCCGTTCCTGCTGGACGAGGGCGAGGTGAAGGCGGCTCCCGTGGACATGACGCTGGTGGACGCCAAGGGCTCCGGTCTGGCCGGGCTGAAGTACACCATGGGTGTGTCCACGCTGGACTGCACCAGCTGCGGCAGCTGCGTGGCCTCCTGCCCCAAGAGCGGCAAGGCGCTGAAGATGGTGCCCGCCCACGAGGTGTCTCTGGATCAGACCGACTGGAACTTCCTGACCACCGTGAAGGAAAAGACCTCCCGCGTGGACAAGTTCACACTGAAGGGCAGCCAGTTCAAGCAGCCCTTGGTGGAGTTCAACGGCGCTTGCGCCGGCTGCGGCGAGACGCCCTATATCAAGCTGCTGACCCAGATGTTCGGCGACAAGATGTATCTGGCCAACGCCACCGGCTGCACCCAGGCCTGGGGCGCGGCGATGCCCTGCGTGCCGTACTGCAAGAACGCCGAGGGCAAGGGCGTTGCGTGGAGTAACTCCCTGTTTGAAAACAACGCCGAGTTCTCCTACGGTATGTGCCTGGCTGTCAAGCAGCTGCGCGACTGCGTCACCGGCTACGTCAAGGAGCTGGACGCTCTGACCAAGGACGAGGCCGTCAAGGCCGCCATCGCCAAATGGCTGGAGACCTACGACGATCTGGATGCGTCCACGCCCGCTACCGAGGGGCTGGTGAAGCTGCTGGAGAGCACCAAGTTCTCCGCCGAGGAGCAGAAGCTGGTGGACGAGATCCTCAAGCGCAGAAAGGATCTGTCCAAGAAGACCATGTGGATGTACGGCGGCGACGGCTGGGCGTACGACATCGGCTACGGCGGTCTGGATCACGTGTTCGCCATGGGCGAGGACGTCAACGTCCTGCTGGTGGACACCGAGGTCTACTCCAACACCGGCGGACAGTCCTCCAAGGCCACGCCTGTGGGCGCTGTTGCCCAATTCCAGGCCAGCGGCAAGAAGACCAAGAAGAAAGACCTTGGTATGCTGATGATGACCTACGACAACGTCTATGTGGCCCAGTGCTCCATGGGCGCCAATCCCAACCAGCTCATCAAGGCCATCAAGGAGGCCGAGGCTCACAAGGGCCCGTCCATCGTCATCTGCTACGCGCCCTGCATCAACCACGGCATCAAGAAGGGCATGAACAACGTCCAGCAGGAGATGAAGGACGCCGTCAACTCCGGTTACTGGAACCTGTATCGGTACAGCCCGGAGACCAAGACCTTCACGCTGGATTCCAAGGAGCCTACCATGCCGCTGTACGACTTCATGAAGGGCGAGGTGCGCTACGCCTCCCTGGAGCTGAGCTTCCCGGAGAATGCCAAGGTGCTGTTTGCCGAGGCGGAGGAAGCCGCCAAGGAGAAGTACGAGTCCTACAAGCGCCGCGCGGAGAAGCAATAAGTGTAAAGCGTTAACGCGTAACAGCGCCCGCAGCCGTCGGCTGCGGGCGCTGCGGCTTGTCAAAAAAGTCCCTTCGGACTTTTTTGACAAGCTGAGACAAAATCGCAAAATAAAAACAGTATTTTATTTTGCGATTTTGGTCGCTGCGGCGGGTGATTGAACGCGAAAGGGAACCCTGACGGTTCCCTTTCACACTATCCTTCCCTCCGATACTTGTAACCGGGCAGGTTTTTTGACAGTCTGTAGCGCCCGCAGCCGTCGGCTGCGGGCGCTGCTTCTGCGGGAGGAGCGGAGGAAAAGAAAAATGCGCTGTTTTTGTGAGAAAAAGTGCAAATTTATCTTGCATTTTCCGGCGGCGTATGGTATTCTATCGTGGCGTGAAAAGGGTGGTCCTCTGCCGCCGGTGTCCCGGAATGTGCGCGGATACCGCGAAATGGCGGCATGAACACCTATAATTTAGGAGGAAATATCCATGGATCTCATCAAAGCACTGAGCGAAAAGCAGCTGAAGGAAGTACCCCAGATCCTGGTGGGCGACACTGTGCGCGTCCACGTGAAGGTGAAGGAAGGCGCTCGTGAGCGTGTGCAGGTCTTCGAGGGCACCGTCATTGCCAAGAAGCATGGCGGCATCGAGGAGACGATCACCGTCCGCCGCCTGTCTTACGGTGTCGGCGTGGAGAAGGTTTTCCCCGTCCACTCTCCTTCCATCGAGAAGATCGAGACTGTGCGTCACGGCTATGTCCGCCGCGCTAAGCTGTACTACCTGCGTGACCGTGTCGGCAAGGCCGCCAAGATCCGCGAGAAGCTGTAAGCATCGATCAAAAAGAGAGCATCCACCGGAAAGTGGGTGCTTTTCTTTTTGCGGCGTGTGTGATATACTTGCTCCATAATGCGTCTGAGGTGAAGCTATGCAGATCGAAAACCTGAGTTGGTTCCCCGGTCATATGACCAAAACCAAGCGGATGATATCCGCCGAGATCAAGAATATGGACGCCGTCTGCGAGATCGTGGACGCCCGCATCCCCCTGTCCTCCCGCAACCCGGACGTGGACGAGCTGACCGCGGGCAAGCCGCGGCTCATCGTCCTCAACCGCGCGGATCAGGCCGACCCGGTGCAGACCCGCCGGTGGACGCAGTACTTCCGCGGGCAGGGCTTCGCCGTGTTGGAGGCCAACGCCAAAAACGGCGTGGGCACGGAGAAATTCTCCGCCGCCGTCCGGGAGCTGCTGCGGGACAAGCTGGCCGCAGCCGCTGCCAAGGGGCAGGTGGGCAAGGTGGTGCGCGTTATGGTGCTGGGCGTTCCCAACGTGGGGAAGTCCACCTTCATCAACAAGGTCGCCCACCGCAAGACCGCCCGCGCCGAGGATCGCCCCGGCGTGACCCGCTCCAAGCAGTGGGTACCGGTGGACGCCGCGCTGGAGCTGCTGGACACCCCCGGCATCCTCTGGCCGAAGTTCGATGACCCGGAGGTTGGCAAGCGCCTTGCCTTTACAGGTGCCGTCAAGGACGACGTGCTGGACATCGAGGAGCTGGCCTGCTACCTTATGGACTATCTGGCCGCCCACTACGCCGACACGCTTACCGAGCGGTATAAAATAGGGGTGGAGCCGGGCGATACCGGCTACGAGCTGCTGGAAAAGGCCGGGCGCAAGCGCGGGTTCCTCATGCGCGGCGCGCAGGTGGACACCGAGCGCATGGCGCGCATCCTGCTGGATGAGTTCCGCGCCGGCAAGCTGGGACGCTTTACACTGGAGACGGTGGAGGACTGACGATGGAGAGCATGATTTACGAACAGCAGGCGCATGAGCAGGGCTTTGCACTGGTCTGCGGCGTGGATGAGGCCGGCGCGGGTCCCCTCATGGGGCCGCTCTACGCCGCCGCCGTCATCCTGCCGGAGCAGTTCGACCTGCCCGGTCTGAACGACTCGAAAAAGCTGACGGAAAAGAAGAGGGAGGCGCTGTTCCCCCTGATACAGCAGCAGGCCGTGGCGTGGGCGGTGGCATCCGTCTCCGCGCGGGAGATCGACGAGACGGATATTCTCTCCGCCCGCATGAGAGCCATGCAGCTGGCCATTGACGGCCTGGCCGTTCGCCCGGAGCTGGCGCTGATCGACGGGAATCGGGATCACGGCCGCACGGCGGCCATCGTGACGCCCCACCGGTGCATCGTGGACGGCGACGCGCTGTCGGCCTCTATCGCCGCTGCGTCTATTCTGGCCAAGGTCAGCCGGGATCGGTACGTCTGCGATGTATTGGACAAGCAGTATCCGGAATATCAATTTGCAAGGCACAAGGGCTACGGAACCAAGCTGCACTACGAGATGCTGGATCAGTACGGCGTCTGCCCGGAGCACCGCATCAGCTTTCTGAAAAGCTGGTTTGCGCGGAAGAAGTGACGGACAGCGGACGCGGAACGAAGGGGAGGTCGCGGTAATGAGCCGGGCAGAGGGAACATGGGGCGAGGCGCTGGCGGCGGAATACCTGCAAAAGCACGGCTATAAGCTGGCGGCGCACGGGTACCAATGCCGCTTCGGTGAGATCGACCTGATCGCGTGGGACGGGGACATTCTCTGCTTTGTGGAGGTCAAGACCCGCACCAATTTGCAGATGGGGCTGCCGCGGGAGTATGTGACGCCTGCGAAGCAGCGGCGCATCAAAAAGACGGCGCTGTTCTATCTGGCGGCGCACGATCTGGATTGCCCCGCCCGGTTCGACGTGGCCGAGGTCTACGCGGAAAAGCCGGGGGATAAGAACGGCGTGCGCATCGAGTATCTGGAGGATGCGTTTCAGTGAGGGCGAAAAGCCTGCATTTCTTTGAAGGAAAGGCCGATGGTTGTGACAGAAATTCGAAATATACCCTATTTTGACGGACATTGCGATACGATATACGAGTGCATGGGCAAGGGGCGCAGCCTGCGGGAGAACAGCGGCCACGTTGACCTCATGCGGGGACAGCGGTATGGGCGGCGCGCCCAGTTTTTTGCCCTGTTCGACAACGTGAGGGAGCTGCCGGAGGGCACCGCGTGGGCGAAGCTGTGCCAGATGCACGACTGGTTTTGCGCGCAGGCGGCGGAAAATGCCGATGTGATGGCTCTTTGCAGAACCGGAGCGGAGGTGGACGCTGCCGCCGCCCAACACAAGACCGCCGCGCTGCTGAGCATCGAGGGCGCCGATCTGCTGGACTGCGACATGGCGCATCTGGAGACGGCGGCTTCATGGGGCGTGCGGCTGCTGAACCCGGTGTGGAACAACGCCAACGCCCTGTGCGGCTCCTGCGCGCAGGAGCCGGAGCGCGGCCTGTCGGCCAGGGGCGTGGAGTTCGTGGCGCGGATGGAGGAGCTGGGTATACACACCGATGTCTCCCACATCTCCGACGCGGGGTTCTGGGACGTGCTGCGCCGGGCGAAGCGGCCTGTGACGGCGTCCCACTCCAATTCCCGGGAGCCGGGGCTGTGCCCCCACCGGCGGAATCTCACCGACGACATGTTCCGCGCCATCCGGGACACCGGCGGCGTGGTGGGCATCAACCTGTATGCGGACTTTGTGGGCGGCGATACCATGGAGCAGCTGATCGCGCACATCGAGCGGTTCCTGTCGCTGGACGGGGAAAAGACGGTGGCGCTGGGCGGCGATCTGGACGGCTGCGAAGCGCTGGCCGCCGGGTTCAGCGGCGTGCAGGACGTGGCGAAGCTCTATCAGGCGCTGGAGGAAAGAGGGTACCCCCAGACGCTGCTGGAGGATATTTTCTGGAACAACTGGCGACGCATACTGTAAAGTGAAATTGCATTACATGTGATGCAATAAAAGGAGGTGAACGCATGGCACTGTATACCATCGGGGATCTGCACCTGTCGCTGGGCAGCAACAAGCCCATGGACATATTCGGCGACAGATGGCAGAATTATGTGGAGAAGATCCGCCTTGGCTTCTCTGCGCTGACGGAGGACGATACGACGGTGCTGTGCGGCGACCTGAGCTGGGGCATGAGCCTGGAGGAGTCACTCCTTGATTTTCGGTTCATCCACGCCCTGCCGGGGCGCAAGATCATCCTGAAGGGCAACCACGATTACTGGTGGAACACCGCGTCGAAAATGCAGCGCTTTTTCGCGGACAACGGGCTTGATTCCATTGAAATACTCCACAACAACTGCCTGTTTTACAACGGAACGGCGCTGTGCGGCACACGGGGCTGGTTCTATGAGCTGGACAACGAGGGGACGCACAACGGCAAGATGCTGGCGCGGGAGGCCGGACGGCTGGAAACATCCCTGAAGGCGGCGGGGGACGCGGAAAAGATATGCTTCCTGCACTATCCGCCGCTGTATCAGGGCTACGAGTGCCCGGAGATACTGCGCCTTTTGCAGCGGTACGGTGTGGAGGAGTGCTATTTCGGCCATCTGCACGGCGCGGCGCAGAAGCGGGCGCTGGAGGGGATGCACTACAACACGGATTTTCACCTTGTGGCGGGCGATTATCTGAACTTTCTCCCGGTGAAGGTGCGCGATTGACATTCGCGCCGGGGCATACAGGGAAAACGTGTGAAAAAAAGTGGTAAAAACGAAAAATAACAGTGGAAATTCCCGTTGAATTCTGTTATCATACTATATTGCATTGGTGTTGGTAGCGATACAAAGGCCGGTGCGGAACGGAGGAAATAACAAATGACTGTGAAAAGCTGCGAGAAACTGGAAAAGAGCAGGGTCGCACTGACCATCGAGACGAGCGCCGAGGAGTTCGAGGCCGCCGTCAACAAGGCGTATCTGAAGATGCGCGGTAAGATCAACGTACCCGGCTTCCGTGTGGGCAAGGCTCCCCGCAAGATCATCGAGAAGATGTACGGCGCGGAAGTGTTCTATGAGGAAGCCGTCAATATCCTCCTGCCGGACGCCTATGAGGACGCCGTAAAGGAGAAGGAGCTGAACGTCGTGGGTTATCCCGAGGTGGAGCTGGAGAGCTGCACCAAGGACGGCGTGGTGTTCAAGTGCACCGTGGCCGTGTATCCCGAGGTGAAGCTGGGCCAGTATAAGGGACTTGAGGCGCCCAAGGCGGAGGTCAAGGTGACCGCTGCCGATGTGACCGCCCGCCTGAAGGAGATGGCCGACCGCAACAGCCGTCTGGTGTCCGTGGAGCGCGCCGTGAAGAAGGGCGACACCGCCGACATCGACTTCGAGGGCTTCGACAACGGCGTGCCCTTCGACGGCGGCAAGGGCGAGAACTTCGATCTGGAGATCGGTTCCGGCAGCTTCGTCCCCGGCTTTGAGGATCAGCTTATCGGCATGAAGGCCGGCGAGGAGAAGGATATCGACATCACGTTCCCGGAGAACTACACCCCTGAGCTGGCGGGCAAGCCCGTGGTGTTCCATGTGAAGGTCAACGAGGTCAAGGTGAAGGAAGTCCCCACCATGGATGACGAATTTGCCAAGGATGTGTCTGAGTTCGACACGCTGAAGGATCTGAAGGCCGATATCAAGAAGAAGCTGACCACCGAGCGCACCGAGGCCGCCCAGCGCGCCTTTGAGGACGTGCTGATGGCCAAGGTCGCCGAGAGCATCGAGGCCGAGATCCCCACCGAGATGGTGGAGCTGCAGGCTGCCCAGATGACCGAGGGCTTCAAGCAGCAGCTGGCCTCTCAGGGCATCCCCTTTGACCAGTATCTGAAGATGACCAACACCACCGAGGCCGACTTCACCAAGCAGGCCTACGGCCCCGCCGAGCAGCAGGTGAAGATGGATCTGGCCGTCCGCGCCATTATCGACGCCGAAAAGCTGGACGCCACTGACGACGAGGTGGAAGCCGAGATGAAGAACGTGGCGGACAAGTACGGCATGGATCTGGACACCGTGAAGAAGTACCTGCGCCCCGAGGAAGTGAAGGAGCAGGTCATCCGCGAGAAGGTCATCAAGGTGGTGGCCGACAGCGCCAAGGCCGTGGCGCCCGCCGAGGAGAAGGCCGAGCTGGAGGCCGAGGGCGAGATCGTGGAGAAGAAGCCCGCGAAGAAAGCCGCCAAGAAGTCCGCTGACAAGGCGGAGGAGGCCGAGGGCGAGGAGAAGCCCGCCAAGAAGACGGCGAAGAAGAGCACCAAGAAGGACGCGGAGTAACGCGGCTTCAGGAGAGAGAAGGCCGGCGCGGCGGGGCGAGATATTTGCCCCGCCGCCGCGGGCTATTATGAAAACCATGCACAGGTGGGTATAATCAGGCATCTATCTTTTGCAGGAGGTATTTTTATGAGCTTAGTTCCTTACGTTGTGGAGCAGACGAACCGCGGCGAGCGCTCCTACGACATCTTTTCCCGGCTGCTCAATGACCGTATCGTATTCCTTGGCGAAGAGGTGAATGATACCACCGCCAGCCTTGTGGTGGCGCAGCTCCTTTATCTGGAGGCGCAGGATCCCGACAAGGACATTCAGATGTATATCAACAGCCCCGGCGGCAGTGTGACCGCGGGAATGGCTATCTATGACACCATGCAGTACATCAAGTGTGACGTGTCCACCATCTGCATCGGTATGGCGGCCAGCATGGGCGCGTTTCTGCTGTCCAGCGGCACCAAGGGCAAGCGCATCGCGCTGCCCAACGCGGAGATCATGATCCACCAGCCCTCCGCCGGTACCCAGGGCAAGGTGACGGATATGGAGATCGACGTGGAGCATTTCCTGAAGATCAAGCAGCGCCTGAACCGGATCATGGCGGAGAACACCGGCAAGACGCCGGAGCAGATCAAGAGCGATTCCGAGCGCGACAACTGGATGATCGCGGAGGAAGCCCGGGAATACGGTCTGGTGGATAAAGTCATCTATAAGAGGTAACATAAATGGCAGACGATAAAAAGACGCTGCGCTGCTCGTTCTGCGGCAAGCCGGAGAGTCAGGTACACCGCATGATCCAGGGCCCCGGTGTGCGGATCTGCGACGAGTGCGTGCAGCTGTGCATGTCCATTCTGGATGACGGGTACTCCGCTGCGGCGGAGGACGGCATCGAGGACATGAACGACCTGCCCACGCCCCGTGAGATACACGAGGTGCTGGATCAGTATGTGATCGGACAGGAGGCCGCGAAAGTGGCGCTGTCCGTGGCCGTATACAACCATTACAAGCGAATTTACTTCGGCGGCGACGAGGACGTGGAGCTGCAGAAGAGCAACATCCTGATGATCGGGCCCACCGGCTCCGGCAAGACGCTGTTTGCCCAGACGCTGGCGCGGGTGCTGAAGGTGCCCTTCGCCATCGCGGACGCCACCACCCTCACCGAGGCCGGTTATGTGGGCGACGACGTGGAGAATATCCTGCTGCGGCTTCTGCAGGCGGCGGATTTCGACGTGGAGCTGGCGGAGCGGGGCATCATCTATGTGGATGAGATCGACAAGATCGCCCGCAAGAGCGAGAATACGTCCATCACCCGCGATGTGTCCGGCGAGGGTGTGCAGCAGGCGCTGCTGAAGATCCTGGAGGGCACCGTGGCCAACGTGCCGCCTCAGGGCGGGCGCAAGCACCCCCATCAGGAGTTCATCCAGCTGGACACCAGCAACATCCTGTTTATCTGCGGCGGCGCCTTCGATGGGCTGGAGAAGATCATCGAGGATCGCGTGGGCAAGCGGAGCATGGGCTTCGAGAACACAGTGCAGAGCCGGAAGGAGCGCAGCACCGGTGAGCTGTTCCAGCAGGTGCAGCCCCACGATCTGCTGAAGTTCGGCATCATCCCCGAGCTGGTGGGGCGTATGCCGGTGATCACCGCCCTGCAGGGGCTGACCCGCGAGGATCTGGTGCGCATTCTCACCGAGCCGAAGAACGCGTTGGTGAAGCAGTATCAGAAGCTGCTGAGCTACGACGGCGTGGAGCTGCATTTCGATCAGGATGCGCTGGAGGCGGTGGCGGACACCGCGCTGGCACGGAATATCGGCGCCCGCGGCCTGCGGGCGGTGATGGAGGGACTGCTGACCAAGATCATGTACGATGTGCCCTCCGACCCCACCATCACCGATGTGACCATCACAAAGGCGTGCGTGGACGGCGAGGCCGAGCCTACGGTGCTGCACGACCCGGAAAAGGTGGCGCAGCGCGCCAAATTCAAGACCGGCACAGCGGACAAGCCCGCTGCCCCGGCGTCTTAACGAGACTCAAGACTCAAGAGGGGAGAGGCGCCGCCTCTCCCTTTTTCCCAACGCCCGCCCAAGCCCGGCGGGAGAAAGGAGACATATATGGAAACGATCACCCGGAATATGCCGGTGCTGGCGCTGCGGGGGCTGACGGCCTTTCCCGGCCAGACCATGTCCTTTGACGCGGAACGGGATATCTCCATTTTCGCGCTGGACAACGCCATGGAAAACGACCGGCGGCTGCTGGCCGTCACCCAGCGTGAGCTCTCCACGGCGGAGCCGGGAGAGGAGGAGCTGTACACCATCGGCACGGTGTGCCACATTTTGCAGATCATCAAGACCTCCGACACCACGGTGCGTGTCATCGTGGAGGGCGAGTGCCGGGCGCGGCTGCATCGCCTGTGGCAGAAGAAGCCGTTTTTGCAGGCGCAGGCGGAGCTGCTGCCGGAGACGGAGAGCCGCCATACCGCCCGCAGCGAGGCGCTGATACGGCGCACCTACGTGCTGTTCGGAGAGTACCGGGAGCTGGTGGGCAGCAGCATCAGCGACGATTTCTCTGCGGCGGTGCTGGATTGCGGCGACACCGGCCGGCTGGCCGATCTCATCGCCCAGAACATCAACCTGCGGCATCAGGATCGCCAGCGGGTGCTGGAGGAGCTGCACCCGGATAAGCGGCTGCGGATCGTCAACGACATCCTGACCCACGAGGTGGACGTGCTCTCACTGGAATCCGAGATGGAACAGAAGGTTCGTATGCGCGTGGCGCAGGTGCAGAAGGACATGATCCTGCGGGAGCAGGTGAAGGTCCTGCAGCACGAGCTGGGCGACGACGGCGACGAGGAGATAGAGGAATATACCGCCCGGATCGAGGCTGCGCACCTGCCGGACGAGGTACATAAAAAGCTGACAAAAGAGGTGGAGCGGCTGGCCAAGCAGCCCTTCGGCAGCGCCGAGGCGTCGGTGATACGGAACTATCTGGACGTGTGTCTGGAGCTGCCGTGGAACAAGTCTACCCGTGAGCGGGCGGACGTGGCGCAGGCGCGGAAAATACTGGACAAGGAGCACTACGGGCTGGACAAGGTGAAGGAACGGGTGCTGGAGTTTATCGCCGTGCGGCAGCTGAACCCGGATGCCAAGGGGAAGATCCTGTGTCTGGTGGGGCCTCCCGGCGTGGGCAAGACCTCCGTGGCCATGTCCGTGGCGCGGGCTATGAACCGCAAGTGCGCGCGGCTCAGTCTGGGCGGTGTGCGGGACGAGGCCGACATCCGGGGACACCGGAAAACGTACATCGGCGCCATGCCGGGACGTATCATCGAGGCGCTGGGCAGGGCGGGCACCATGAACCCGCTGCTGGTGCTGGATGAGATCGACAAGCTGGCCAGCGACATGCGGGGAGACCCCGCCGCCGCGCTGCTGGAGGTGCTGGACAGCGAGCAGAACGGCGCGTTCCGCGACCACTTTGTGGAGGTGCCGGTGGATCTCAGCCGTGTGATGTTCATCACCACGGCCAACACCACGTCCACCATTCCCCGGCCGCTGCTGGATCGCATGGAGGTCATCGAGCTGGGCAGCTATACCGACGAGGAAAAGCTGCACATCGCCCGGGAGCACCTGCTGCCCAAGCAGATGAAGGAGAACGGGCTGCGCCGGGGACAGCTGCGACTGGACGACGATGCCCTGCGGCGCATCATCACCGACTACACCCGCGAGTCCGGCGTGCGGACGCTGGAGCGGCAGCTGGGCAAGCTGTGCCGGAGAACCGCCATGCGTCTGGTGCAGACGGATGTAAAGCGGATAGACGTTACAGCGAAGGAACTGAAAGACTTTCTGGACACGCCGCCCTACGGCGAGGACACACGCAGCAAGACCGATCAAATCGGCGTTGTGAACGGCCTTGCGTGGACAGAGGTGGGCGGCGAGCTGCTGGAGGTGGAGGCCGGTGTCATGGACGGCACCGGCAAGCTGGAGCTGACGGGCAATCTGGGTCAGGTGATGCAGGAGTCCGTGAAGGCGGCGTACACCTGCCTGCGCAGCCGCGCCAGGGAGCTGGGCATCGCCACGGATTTCTACAAGACGAAGGACATCCACGTCCACTTCCCGGAGGGCGCCGTGCCCAAGGACGGCCCCTCGGCGGGCATCGCCATCACCACGGCCATGCTGTCGGCTCTGACGGGGCGCGCCGTGCGGCACGACGTGGCCATGACCGGCGAGGTGACGCTGCGGGGCAGGGTGCTGCCCATCGGCGGCCTGCGGGAGAAAACCATGGCCGCCAAGCGAAACGGCATCACCACCGTCATCATTCCCAAGGAAAACGAGAAGGATCTGGCCGACATCGATCCCGCTGTCCGCGCCGCGCTGCGGTTCGTAACGGCGGAGACGGTGGATGCCGTGTTCGCCCACGCGCTGACGCTGCCCAAGAAGGAGGCGGCGGTGGAGCATCTGGCGGTGATAGGCAGTCCGGCCATGCAGGAGGTGCGCCATGGAGATCAACTTTAATAAAGCGGAGTTTGTTCTATCGTCTGTTAAAGCGGAAACCTTTATCCGCGACGACCGCCCGCAGGTGACGTTTGCCGGGCGCAGCAACGTGGGCAAATCCTCCGTTATCAACCGGCTGCTGGGGCGGAAGAACTTTGCCCGCGTGGGCGCTACCCCCGGTAAGACCAGCCAGATCAACTACTTCCGCATCGACGATAAGATCTATTTCACCGATCTGCCCGGCTACGGCTACGCCAAGGTGTCCAAGGAGGAGCGTGACCGCTGGGGACGGCTGATGGAGCGGTACTTTGCGGAGGAGGGGCTTATTACGCTGGGTGTGCTGATCGTGGACGCGCGGCACAAGCCCACCGCCGACGATGTGACCATGTGCGACTGGTTCAAGGGCACCGGGTGCCCGGTGATCGTGGTGGCCAACAAGCTGGATAAACTGAAGAAAAGCGAGATCGAGCCCAATCTGGCGCTGATCCGGCAGACGCTGACGCTGCCGGAGGAGGCGCTGCTGATCCCGTTCTCCGCGGAGAAGGGGACGGGCAAGACGGAGCTGCTGGCGGCCATCAGCGCACTGTGCGGTATCAAGACCTCCGACTGAATAAAGACCGCCTGGCACAAGAAAACACACGGTTCTGCCTGTGCCTATCCGGCTGCAACCGACCGAAAAAACGCCCGCATGCGGGCGTTTTTTTGCAGCCGTTCTCAGCTCAAATATGCTTTCATAAAACCGCTTCGCGCCTTTTGCGGCGTATGTTTTCTTATGCCAGGCGGCCTGAGCCGGAGGTTTTGATTGCATTGTGCGGCCGCAGGGGGTATAATATAAAGTACTACACTTTGCGCCGCGCGCAAAGACCGATTTGAGGTATACGAATGAAAACTCAGGAAAAGCTGAACATGACCATGCTCTGTGACTTCTATGAGCTGACCATGGGCAACGGCTACTTCGAGGCCGGCTGCAAGGATCGCATCACCTATTTCGACGTGTTCTTCCGCAAGGTGCCCGACGGCGGCGGCTTCGCCATTGCAGCGGGACTGGAGCAGCTGATCGACTACATCGAGAACCTGCATTTCACCGAGGAGGACATCGCTTATCTCCGCAGCCGGAACCTGTTCTGCGAGGAGTTTCTGGACTATCTCCGAAATTTCCGCTTTACCGGCGATATCTACGCCATTCCCGAGGGTACACCGGTGTTCCCCAAGGAGCCGCTGGTGGTGGTGCGTGCCCCGGCCATCGAAGCCCAGCTGATCGAGACATTCACGCTGCTGACCATCAACCACCAGAGCCTGATCGCCACCAAAGCCAACCGCATCGTCCGCGCCGCCAAGGGACGCACCGTGCTGGAGTTCGGCTCCCGCCGGGCGCAGGGCGCTGACGCGGCCATCGTGGGCGCACGCGCCGCCTATATCGGCGG